>ODAI012452060.1_pt1 | contig 49049 bp, 53 predicted proteins | sample 1539321 | NCBI WGS metagenome assembly ODAI01 (sample SAMN02144231, study PRJEB22623) | gut metagenome | biome: sheep rumen | host: Ovis aries | place: New Zealand
AGAAAAAAGATGTAACATTTTTACTGAAAATTAGCTATAGGATAATTTATTTTATATATGTAACATTTCTTCTGAAAAATAAGCCGTAATTTATGTAACATTTTTACTGAATAATCAGACTATTTATTGTTATTTCTTTAAATTATGTTTATAACAATAATTAAAATTATATTTTCATCGCATATAGTGCATTTTTTATTAACTGGTAGTTAATTATATTACTTTATACAAAGTATGAGTTTTATTTTGTTTTATAAAGGTAAAATAATATATTTTCTGATGTTATACTTGATTCGTGAATAGGATATGCGGAAGAAGTTTTTAAAATATTCAATTAGTACTATAAAAAAAAAATATCCCAATTATTCTGAAGAAAAATTAGAAGAAATTGAGTATGGAATTGAAGCACTATATATTACTTTTACAAAGACAATTGTAATAGCGTTAATATCTCTTTTTCTTGGAGTAATTAAAGAAGTATTTTGGATATTGATATTCTATAACATTTTAAGAACTACATCTTTTGGAATGCATGCTAAAACAAGTTTACAATGTTATATTATATCTACAATATTATTCGTGGGATTAGCTATTGTTAGTAAATATTTGGACATTAATATTTATTTAAAAGTCTTTATCTCAATAGTTTGTTTTATTCATATAATTATTTTTGCTCCCGCTGATACTTATAAAAGACCTCTTATTAACAAAAAGAAGAGAATTATATATAAATTTTCTTCTATTGTAATAAGTTTAATATATGTTGTTTTGATAATTATTTATCATAAAAGTATGATGACTACCTACATGATGTTTGGGCTTGTTGATGCCACTTTAATGATCCATCCTTTAATTTATAGGATGTTTCAGTTACCATACAATAATTACAAGACATATAATGAGTCTTATAGTTAGTATGGAAATATAATAAAAAGGAGGTAAAAAAGATGTTTGCTGCATTATTATCTTGGATTGGTTCTTTATCAGCTTCTGCTGGTACAAAAGCTTGTATTGCATGGCTTATGGATGAACCTAAGATGCCTAAAAGTTTACTTAATAAATAATTAAAAGGTCAGTTTAATACTGATCTTTTTCTTTTTTATTATTACTAATTTTAATCTTTTGAATATATAATTTATCTGTTCTCTCATTCTTAGATGAGATCATTTTATTATCGTTTAATATTCTTTTTACTAGAAGTAAACCATGTCCTCTGTTTTTACCTTTAGTACTATATCTTTCATGCCCCATCTTTTCTTCATCTATAGTATTTGCATAAGTATTAGAAATGATAATGTCTATGCTATCTTTAATAAGATATATTTCAATACCAAGTTTTTTCTCAATAGATGTAGAACTAGCTTCAATAGCATTATCTACATATACACCAATAATCCTTGTTAAATCTTTAAAATTCTTAGTATCCAATTTACCTAAAAATGAATTTTCAATTTGTTTAGATATGTTAATTGAAACATTTATGCCTTTTCTTTCGGCTTCAGTAAATTTATAATAGAAAAAACCTTTTAATCCATTTGAAGGTAAGTATGCAAACTTGGATAATTTACTCATGTTACTGCTTACTTTATCCCCCATAACGCTATCAATATATTTTATTATTTTATCTTCATTTTCTTTATCTTTAATTTTACACCTGATTGTTGAAAGCTCATTTCTAGTCTCATGAATTAATGTTCTTTGCTCTTCAATATCGCTTTCATAATTTTTCATTAAGTTTAATAATTCATCATATTTCTTTGCAATTATTTCATTATCTACTTTTTGTTTTAGAAGTGAAAACAGAGTTGCCCCAAATGCTATCATTGCAATAATGTATAGAATAACATTCTCATCTAGCCTATAACCTATGGCGAATTTGTAAAAAAATATAGCTACAAAAATGAATGTAATAATTGAAATTATTATTATCCTCTTATCGGATGAGATATTTATACTAATTAATTTTCTTAATGGTTTTTTCAATAAATATGTTACTAATATCATTAATAAACTAACTGATAAGTTGCTTATTATTCCCCCAGCAATTGTTTCATAACATTGCTCCTTTGTTAATCCAAAAATGTGTATTGTTGCGAGTAAAGTGACTACATCAGGGATTATTAGCAACACGTAAAATAATATTGATGAAACAATAGCTTTGCTAATGGATATGTTTGTAAAGTACTTAAATGTTTCCATAAAAAGGAAACATAACAAAATAGTTTTAACTGTGCCATTGAACTTCAAAAATACTGCAGTGTATAATGTAATAATTATTATTGCAGCTATAATATTATATATTGTTTTTCTATTTTTTTGTGTACTAAATATTATTTTGGTGAAACCATAAACAGAAATAAACATGGCTGCACTACTTAAAAAGCCTTTAAAAATCTCCGACACGTTCTCTCAACTCCTTTCTTGCTGATGGGGTTAGTAAATTTGTAGTGTCTCCATTTTTAAAATGAATGATGAACTTTGAAAATTCTATATCTCTTATGTTATCAGTGTTTACAACGCATGATTTATGGGTTTGATAAAACATTGGGCCTAACTCTTCTTTTAATTTTACTATTGATTTGGTTATGTATTTTTCTTCGCCACTTGATAAATGAATAATACACTTATTTTGTAACGGAGCTTTTTCAATATAATTTATTTCCTTAAAGAGCACCTTAGAATAAACATGGTTATAGGAAAAGCATAAAGTTTTATTTCTATACATCTTTTGAAGAATATAATTAATTGTTTCTTCTAATCTTTCCTGGTATCTATTATATTTTGATATGAAATCTACGGCGTTTAATCTAGAGTAAAATATATCGTTTTTACATTCAGAATGGGCTGTTACAAATACTATTGGGCTCATGTCATCGTCTTCTCTTATCTCTGAAGCAATTTCTAACCCGCTTGTCAATGAAAGCTCAATATCCAAAATATATATTTTCATATTATATCTGTCATTTATTACTTCTTTAAATTTTTTATTATACTCTGTAAATTTTTCTATTTTATACTCCATATCATAATTCATCATTACTTTTGTAACAATACGGGACATTTGTTCTAAAGTTTCTAGTTTATCTTCACATACTATAAATTTTAACATTATTTCCTCCTACTTCTATATTTTTAATCTAATTATTTTTTCTCCAACTCATTAATTAGATCATAATAAATAATATCATTTGATACTTCAATAAGTTCCGAGGAGTGATTAACTCTTAAATTGATGTATTCTTCTGCTATCGGTTCGTTATTTAAAGGGTATATTTCCCCTTTTGGAGCATTATAATATAATTTAGAGGTGACAAAGGAGCCATCTGTAAATGTTACTGTATTATCGCCATCTTTAACATTCATAATATCTGTTCCTAATTGATATTTGCTATGAATTCCAATCATGTTGCCAAGGGTAGGAAGTACATCAATCATTCCGGTTGGCACTTCTACTATTTTATTATATTCCTTTTCTTTTGTCCAAATTATAAATGGCACTTTCCTATTTAATTCATATTCGTATTCATTAAAATTGATATAATTATCATCCGACTCATCCATTACTTTATCATTTATTGGATCATAATTATATAATAAATTATAATCATCATAATCTAATCTAGCATCATGATCGCCATATATTACTAAAATTGTATTATCTAAAAGCCCTTCTTCATCTAAATTTTTTATTAGCTCCCCAATTGCCTCATCTGCATAATGAACTGACTTTATATAGTTTCCAAGTTTAGTTTTATTTATATAATCTCTGGTAATTTTTTCACCATTAATTTCAACATCAATTGTTGTTGGATAATCAGGCATTAACTCCAAATCGCTAAAAGGGGTATGGTTAGATAACATTATTAGTAGGCCATAAAATGGTTTTTTTTGTTGCTCTTTTATTTCTTTCATTTTCTGAACTGACTGCGTAAAAAATGATTTATCAGATAATCCTAAACCTATTATTTCATCTATATCGTATGAATCTTTACTATAAAAATAATTGTAACCTAATGTTTGATGCATTTTATTACGATTCCAAAATTCTCCATTATTAGCATGCATACTATATGTATAATAGCCTTTTTTATTTAATAATTTTGGTATTGAAATATACTCTCTATCAAAAAAATTTACAAAGACTGTTCCCCTATTTGATGGCATAAGTGATGTATTAAATGTAAACTCTGCATCGCTACTTGTACCTACTCCTACTTGGGAATAAAAGTTGTTAAAGAAAATACCTTCACTGGCCAAATTATTAAGATTAGGTGTAACCTCCTGATTATTAAACTTTAAATCCATAGTAAACTTTTGAATGCTTTCCGCATGTATAACTATAATATTTTTGCCCTCAAATATGTTCGAATATTCGTTAGTCTTTTTTTCATATTTGTTATTTTTATAATATTCTTTTACTACTCTTAAGGCACTGTCATGTCCAAACATTGTATTAATTCTTGGTATTAAGCTTTGTACAATATCATCAATTTGATAAATGTAAGGTCCAAAGTTTATTACTACTGATTCTCTATTCCATAATTTATGAAGACTTCCCCATGCATTTGACGGAACTAAAATTGCTCCAATTCCCATAATCATCATTGAAAAGAAGATTGCGACTTTTGATATATTTTTTTCGAATGTACTGTTCTTCGAACAAATTACATTTTTTCTTTTTATATAAATTAAAAAGAAAATTGGTTGCCATAGATATACTAAGTCCACTGGTTTTAAAATATTTTCAAATATTGCATCACTTACATCTTTTGCAAAAATAGCTGTTGCTATTAATGATACAGATATAAATGAACTGTAATAATGATAGTAAATACTATTTGCAATACATATAATTGTGATTAATATAGTCATTATAAATAAGTATTTAACTCTTCTTTTTTTAGTTTTGAAAAGAAATGTAAAAAGTGAGATAATAATTAATATTGCTAAATCAAATAATACCGCCGATATTTTTAAACTGCTTTTAATTGTTATTAATCTTAAAAGTACACCATTTATTGTATTTGTTAAAATAAAGATTATTAATAAGCTATAATTTTCTTTTATATTTAAAATAATATTTTTTATTTCCCTTTTTTTCATAGTTATCACTTCACGTTGATTATATCATAAAAATAAAAAAATGTGAATAAATCACATTATTTTTCACTTGTAAATCCAAATTTTTTATTAAACTTTTCAACTTGTCCTTTTTTAGAAGCTGTATTTTGTTTTCCAGTATAGAATGGATGACATTCCGAGCACACTTCAACTTGAATATTTTCTTTTGTTGACATTGTTTTAAATGTATTACCACAAGCACATGTAACAGTAGCTTCTACATAATTTGGATGAATATTTTTTTTCATGTTTTCTCTCCTTCCGCCATGACAATTAAGTCATAGTAATAAAATTACGGAATATATTATATCAGTTATTTTTAATTTTTTCAATAATTATTTGCGAAATTTTTTCATAACCCTCTTTATTTGGAATAAATGAACTTTTTTTGTTAAAGTATTTGGGATTATTATTGAATATGTTAAATAGATCTATGTATATATAATTATATTTATCGCATAAAATTTTCAATTTATAGTTGGCATATTCAAAGATATCATTATTACCACTCAAGGCACTATAATAGCCTAAAATGAAAACTTTTTTATGATGAAAGGTATTTATATATGATAATATTTTATCATAATTATTAATCATATCATCTATATATGTATATATATTTTGAGTATTTTTATCTAATTTATAGTATAATTCATTCATACCTAATGATAATGTAATTATATCTGATTTTTTTATAAGATAGTTTAATGATAAATTGTCTTTTTTTTCATTATATTCTAGTATTCTTACTATATCTATTATTCTATAATTACTATCTACGAAAGTATTATTATATTCTCTTAGTAGTTTGTTACTTTCTAAATAACTTTTTACATAGTCATTATAGCCATATGTTATTCCTTTTTTTTCATTTATTCCTTTAGAAAGAGAATCCCCAATAGTTAGATAATATAATTTTTCATTAATTGTTTTATTATAGATAAAGTAACATGAAAAGAAAAGAATTAATATTAATATAACTTTTTTCATAGTTCACCTACTTCAAGTATATTTATATTAATTCTATTTTAGCACCTACTTTAGATAATTTATTACATATATCATCATAACCTCTTAAGATGTATTTTACGTTATCTATTGTCGTTATTCCATTAGCAATTAATCCACAGATTAACATGGATGCTCCACCTCTTAAATCAGTTGCTGTGACATTTTTTCCCTGAAGAGGAGTCACTCCTTTTATTTTAGCAATTTTATTGTTCTTGACAATTATATTGGCTCCCATACGATTAGTGTCATAAATATTCTGAAATCTATTTTCATATATTGTTTCTTCAACTGTGCTTGTTCCATGACATTTTGTTAAAAATGGTATAATTGGTTGTTGAAGATCTGTGGGAAAACCTGGGTATGGAAGGGTTTTGATATTAACGGCTTTATAATTATCAGATGAAGATACGGTGATATAGTCATCTCCTATCTCCATGTTTACTCCGGCCTCTATTAATTTTGATGTTAATGCTTCAATATGGGATGGTATTAAGTTCTTTATTGTTAACTTTTCGCCCAATAAAGAGCCAATTATTACATAAGTCCCTGCCTCAATGCGGTCTGGTATTACTTCATGAAATGATTTATGAAGATAATCTACCCCAGTTATTGTTATGATATTTGTACCTGCTCCTTTTATTTTTGCTCCCATTGTATTTAAAAATGTTGCTACATTTACTATTTCTGGCTCTTTAGCAGCATTTTCTATTATTGTTTTGCCTTTGGCTTTTACTGACGCAAGCATTGTATTAATTGTTGCCCCTACGCTTGGCATATCTAAATATATTTTAGTTCCAATTAATTCTTTGGCATCCACTATATAGCGATTATCTTCCATTGTTACTGTGGCTCCAAGGGCACGATATGCCTTTAGTGTTTGATCTATTGGTCTTTCACCTATTGTACATCCGCCTGGAAAATACATTTCTACATGTTTATATTTTCCTAGCAAAGATGCCATAAAATAATATGAGGCTCTTAATTTTTGAGATAATTCTTCTGGTATTTCTTTGTTTTCAATTACCGAAGAGTCAATAGTTACAGTATCCTTGTCTCGAACTATTTTGGCATTTAAATATGTTAATATTTCTTCTAATGAATCTATATCAGAAATATTAGGTACATTACTTATTTTTACTACTTCATCACATAAAATGGCCGCTGGTATTAATGCTACTGCACTATTTTTTGCACCACTCACATATATTTCACCATTTAATTTATGATTTCCTTCAATCCTTATTTTAGACATAACCTACTCCTTTCAAAGTATCTCTGTAATTTTATTGTAATGCTTAAAATTTATTTAGTCAATCGGTATTTTCCCTTTTTACAGATTACTTGACATGATTATTATAGAAAATAAGTTATACCTAGTATAAATAATATTATTCCTCCTATTATTGTAGACACTTTTCCATATTTTATATTTATAGCATTACCAATGTTTAACCCAAAAAAGGTAGCAGAAAAACTTATTAATGCAAATATTAAACTCACTATAAAATAGTTATTAGTAATAGCTGGAAAGGCTATTCCAGTTGTTAAACTATCCATACTTACCGATAATCCAAATAGAAAAAATCCTGGAATGGTTAAGAGAATTTTTTCTTCTTTATTTTTTATGTTTGAGCCTATCATTTCTAAAGCTATAAGGCAAAGTATTATTCCTACTATTATCTGGGGATTAAAAGATATTTTTTTTATTATTATTGTTCCTATTAGTAGCCCTATTATAGGCATTAAAAAATGGTAAATTCCCACTATTGTTGATAGAATCATTTTGTCTTTATTATTTATTCCTTGAGTGCCATATACCAATGCTAAAGAAAACGCATCCATTGATAAACTTACTGCGATTAATATTATTGAAATAATATTCAAATTTATCACCTATGTAAGTATATGCTTTTTAGTTTAAAATAATTTATTTATTTCTTCTCCTATCCAAGTTTTATATTCTGTATTGTTTTTGTTTTCTAAATCAATGAGGCACAAATTAGGAAACAATACACACCACCAGTTGTCTCCCTCAGCCTTGCCAATACTAATCACAATTGATTCGTAATATCCTTCTGGATATTTTATTTCTCGATATTCTTTTTCAGGAAAATAATTATATCCATACTCCACTTTATAATTCATATCATAATTATTTTCATTAAAAATTCTATCTATATTTTCTTCAATACTTGGAATGCTCTTTTTAATGGTTTTCCTTGCTTCATCAATACTATTTTTATCTTTTAGTAATATATATGTATCATTTTCCAAATACTCTTTTACTTTTAATTTCATTTTTTGATCAAGTGATGAATTACTATTTGGTATTACTCTTAACCTAATTGCCGTATCAGGTATTATTATATCGCTTTTTTTATTATAATTATAAATAAGAATAGATACAGTTATAGTAAGTAATATTATTATCAATTTTTTCATAAAAAATATCACTCCTTCTATTAAATTATGAGTGATACTTACAATTTTTATTCTTATTTTTGAATATTAATTATTATTTGATAACTACTTCCATTGTCTTTCTCTTCAAGAGACGCTTCGTAACCTGCTGTCTTGATATCTTCTATGGTATCCTTAGCTAGCCTAATTGCAGTAGCCAATTTAATCTTTGAAATATTGTCATTTCTATTATTTGCTTCTACTACAGATTCCTTGTTGTACATATTATCATCCTTTTCTTCTTTTTTACTATCCAGATCATTTATATTGGACTCTTCTTTTATCTCTGTTAATGGTGACGCTTCTTCGACTAAAGTATTATGTTCATTACTATTTAAATCCTTGTCATTCGTTAAATTGTTTAAATCTATAAAATCAATATTGTTCGTTTGGGTGTATATATTTGGATTATCAATTTTTTCTTCATTATTTTTTGATAATTTTATTTCATCAATTAAGAAATCACTATTAGCATATGGGGATTGTATATTGGACATTTCCAATTCTCGTTTATTGCTATTTTTTTCTTCTTCTTTAAGGTCTAAGATACTTTTAATATAATTATCAGTGTCCCTAACATTCATTCTTTCTGTTATTATTTTATTTAGTACTTCTTTTTGTTTCGTTTCATCTTTTATTTGAAGTAAACATCTTGCATGTCTTTCCGATATTAAGTTATTCATTAATGCAGCTTGTACTTCATTTGTCAATGTTAAAAGACGCATTTTATTAGCAATTGTCGACTGCCCTTTGCCCATTCTTTTGGCAAGTTCGTCTTGAGTAAAACCACCCATGTCTAATATTTTTTTGTATGACTTTGCTTCTTCAATAGCAGATAAATCTTTTCTTTGGATATTCTCAATTAAAGCAAGTTCGGCACTCGTTTGATCATCCATTTGACCTATTACTGCCGGAACTTCTAAAACGCCCGCTAGCTGAGATGCTTTATATCGACGTTCTCCAGCTATTATTTCATATTTATTTCCTAAATCTCTTAATATAAGAGGTTGTATTATTCCATGCTCTTTTATTGATGCTGCAAGTTCATTTAAAGCTTCTTCATCGAATGAAAGCCTAGGCTGAAATCTATTTGGAATAATATCTGATAGGCGCACCATTACTATTTCTTTATTCATTTTCATAATTTATTCCCTCTTTTCATCCTTATACATATGTATATAATTATCTAAAATAATAATACTATAAATTCTTTTTTTTTACAAGATGTTTATACAAATTAACAAAAAAATAATAAACAAGTTGTTAATCTTATTTACTATTTTTTAAATATCTCTTTTCTTAATTTCTGAATATTTTCTCGGATATATTTCACTTGTTGATTTCATTTTTTTATATTTAATTAACGTTCTTAAAGAATTTTCTATTGGCAAATTAAATACTATTCTGTCTTCTTCTTTAATAGATAGTTTTTTATAATAATTATCGATATTTTTTTCTTCATTTTCTGTATTTGATTTCATGGCAATAAAGTATCCATTAACTTTTACTAAAGGTATTCCATACTCTAATAAATATTTAATAGGAGCAACAGCTCTTGCTGTCACAACGTCATATAACTCTCTATTATTTTTTGCATATTCTTCAATTCTTTCATTAATAACTATTACATTTTCTAATTCCAATTTTTCTCTAATTAATTTTAAAAAATTACATTTTTTTCTATTTGATTCTATTAATGTAATTTTAGTATTTGGAAAGCATATTGCTAATACTAGGCCAGGAAAGCCTGCTCCTGATCCTAAATCACAAATATTTTGATTATCTATTTTTATTATTTTAGAAATTGTTAAGCTGTCATAAAAATGTTTTAAATAGACATCTGGTTCTTCTATTATCCTTGTTAAATTATATTTAGCATTTTCTTCTTTTAATAATTGATAGTATTTTTCTAATCTTGATATAGATTCACTGTCTAGTTTAATATTTAATTTGCTTGCCTCTTCAATAAATTTTTCTTTATTCATTATATTTCCTCTTTAAGTATACTAATAGTATTGATATATCAGACGGGTTTACTCCACTTATTCTTAGTGCTTGCCCAATACTTATTGGCCTTACTTCTTTCAATTTTTGTCTTGCCTCACTAGCTAAATTAGGTACTTTATCGTAATCGATGTTTTCTGGTATTTGCTTTTCTTCATTTTTTAAGGTTTTTTCAGCTTCTCTTTCCACTTTTTTTATGTATCCTTCATATTTTATTTGGATTTCTACTTCGTCAACAATCTCCTGTGGATAATTTAAATTTAGTTTGAAATCTTTTATTATTTGCTGAAGATTTGAATTTGGATTTTTTAAGTATTCATATACAGTTATTGTCCTCCTATTTTTTTCGGTATCAACAGTTATCTTGATATTTTTTAATTCTTCTGTTAATTTTAAGATGGCTTTCTTCTTCTGAAGGAATTTTTCATATTTTTCTCCGTTTATTAAGCCTATTTGATGTCCATATTCTCTTAGCCTTAAATCACTATTATCATGTCTTAAAAGAAGCCGATATTCTGCTCTTGAGGTAAGCATTCTGTATGGTTCTTTTGTTCCTTTTGTTACTAAATCATCAATTAAAACGCCAATGTATGCTTCACTTCTTTTTAATATTAGTGGTTCTTTTCCCTCTAACTTAAGTGAAGCATTAATACCCGCTATTAAGCCTTGACATGCAGCTTCTTCATAACCACTTGTTCCATTTATTTGACCAGCAGTAAATAGATTTTTTAGTATTTTTGTTTCTAGGCTTGGTTTTACTTGCGTTGGATATATTGCATCATATTCAATTGCATATGCATATTTTAATATTTTGGCGTGTTCTAATCCTGGTAACGAATGTACCATTTGCTCTTGAATATTTCTTGGCATACTAGTGGAAAAGCCTTGAATATAAATATCGTCATAATATTTACTTTCTGGTTCTAAGAATAATTGATGTTTCTCTTTATCACTAAATCTTACTATTTTATCTTCGATTGATGGACAATATCTTGGTCCAACTCCTGTTATATCATCTAGTCCACCATACATACTAGATTTTGATAGATTATCGGTTATTATTTTCTTTGTTTCATCGGTTGTATATATTAAATAACATGGTTCTTGATTATTAATGTCATATGTTGGTTTATTAGTATGTGAAAAGGTATAGTATTGTTTATCTCCTTCTTCTTTTTTGGTCTTTGAAAAGTCGATAGTGCTCTTTTCAATGCGAGGAGGAGTTCCTGTCTTTAGTCTAAGTATATTAAAACCGTATTTTTTTAAATTATCTGATAGATGTAATGATGGTTTTTCTTCATGAGGGCCACTTCTAGTCCTTGTATTTCCAATTAATATATCTGATTTTAAATAGGTTCCTGTTGTTAATATTACAATATTACTTGTTATATTTTCACCATTTTCAAGTATTATTCCTTTTACTGTATTATCTATTACAATAAGGTTTTCAACCATTCCTTCTTTAATAGTTAAATTTTTTTCATTTCTTAGTACCTTAAGCATTTCTTTAGGGTATGTTATTTTATCTGCTTGGGCTCTCAATGATTTGACTGCTGGGCCTTTGGCGTAATTTAACATTTTCATTTGTAGAAGGGCTTTATCTGCCACCTCTCCCATCACTCCACCTAGAGCATCTATTTCTCTTACAATTATTCCTTTGGCTGATCCACCAATTGATGGATTGCAAGGCATTGTGGCAATATTATTTATATTTCCTGTTATTAAAAGTGTTTTATGACCTTTTCTAGATGAAGCTACTGCTGCTTCGCATCCAGCATGTCCTCCTCCTACTACTATTATTTCATAATCCATTTTTTCACCTACTTTCCTAAACAAAATCTACTAAATAGTTCATCTAATAATTCATCTTTATATGTTTCTCCAATTACCTCTCCTAAACTATTCCAGGCCTCTTTTAAATTTAATTCAACAATATCTATTGGACTATCATTATCAATTTCTTTAATTGATTCATCAATATTATTTATTGCTTCATTTAATAATGATATACTTCTAGCATTTGATAAATATGTCATATTATTTGATTGTAATTCTCCTAGTGAGAATAGTTTTTTTATCTCATCTTTAATTTTATTTATATTAGTATTATTCTTTGCAGATATTTCTATATAATTATCTAATAATGTCTTATCTAAGATGGCTTCTAAGTCTATCTTATTGATTATAATAATATGTTTTTTTTCTTTTATTTTAGTAAGTAATTCTTTTTCTTCAGTTGATAACTTGTCATTATTATTTAGCATAAATAATACTAAATCTGATTTTTCAATCATCTGTATACTTTTTTCAACGCCTATTTTTTCTACTATATCATTTGTATTTCTAATACCCGCTGTGTCAATTATGTTTAGAAGGATTCCATCTAGTATTATTTTTCCTTCTACTATGTCTCTTGTAGTACCTGGTATATTTGTAACTATAGCCTTTTCTTCTTCAATTAGAGAATTTAAGAGACTACTTTTTCCAACATTTGGCCTACCAATTATTGCAACATTTATTCCTTCCTTTATTAATCTTGTATCATTAGACTTCCTTAGTATTTCCTCTAATTTTTGTTTAAATGATTTTATGCTTGGTAATATTTTATCATTGGTTAAGAACTCAATGTCTTCATATTCTGGATAATCAATATTTACCTCTATATTACTTATTATTTGGATTAATTCGCTCCGAAGGTCTTTTATTAAATTAGATGTTTCTCCTGTTAGAGTATTTAAGGCCATTTTTCTTGCTTTATCTGACTGTGATGAAATTAAGTCCATCGTAGCTTCGGCTTCAAGTAGATCTATTCTCCCATTTAGAAAGGCGCGTTTCGTAAACTCTCCTGGTTCTGCTAGTCTTGCTCCGCTTTTTAAAAGCACTTCAAGTACTTTGTTAGTTACAGCAATTCCACCATGGCAATTTATTTCTACAACATCTTCTCTTGTAAATGTTTTTGGAGCCTTCATAATGCTTACTAATACTTCATCTATTTTTTCTTCTTTATCCTTAATAAATCCATAATGAATGGTATGTGATTTTACCTTAGTTAAATCTTTAGTAAAAACTTTACTTACAATTTCTAAGGCATCTATACCACTTAATCTTATTATTGAAATTGCTCCTATTCCTGTGGTGGTTGATATTGCTACAATTGTGTCTTCCATCTAATACTCCTTCTTTCTTCTTAAGTATTTTATCACAAAGCACAAAAAAAAGAAACTATTTGTTTTTAGTTTCTATTCTTCTTTTAATTTAATTACAACTTTTCTATTTGGTTCTTCACCTATTGATTCTGTATATACATATTTATCGTCTGCTAATGCCTCATGTACTAATCTTCTTTCATATGAATTCATACTATCCATTGTAACTTCTGTTTTTGTTTTATAAGCTTCTCTTGCTAATTTTTTTGCTAGATAAGCAATATTTCTTGCTCTTTTCTCTTTATAGTTTCCAACATCTAATACAATTGATAATGGTGTACTTAATTTTGGGTTAACCATTTGTCTAATTAATAGTTGTAATGCTGCAACATTTTTTCCATTTTTTCCGATTAATATGGCATTATTTTCTGAAAATATTGTTACAGAAAGACTTCCTTCTCTTCTTCTTATTTCAAGATTTCCTTCAGCATTCATCTTTTTTATTATTTCACTTACTGTTTCTTTTACGAATGCTACTATTTCATTCATATTTAGTACTTCTATTTTAACTGTTTTTTTTAGTAATCCTGATTTTTCTTCAATATTATTTACTATTAAATCTTCTCTAGATATTTTTAATTCTTCAAGAGCTAAATCAATAGCATCTTCCTCTGTTTTTCCTTCATAATAATATTTATTCATTACTTCTTTGCCTTCTTTCTTTCTACCATCTTGTTTTGAAATATAGTAAATGCAGATGATGATATCCAGTATAATCCCAATGCAACTGGTAAACTAAATGATGCAAATACTATCATAGCAAGCATAAAGTAGATTGTTCCCTTCATTTGGGCAGCCATGGCTGTTTGATCTTTTAATGTCTTCTTAAAAGATAAGTATGTTGTTCCCAATATTATTAATAAGAATAATACATATGCATACCATGTATTTGACATTATTCCATGAGATATAGTTGTTCCCATATCTAAAGATAAAAATTTATTTTCAAATATCACTGGAGTTCTATTTATTGCCTCCAAGTAAGCAAATAATAATGGTATTTGGACAAACGATAACAAGCAACTAGATAATGGATTAATCTTATTTTTTTGATAGATTGCCATCATTTCTTGAGCTTTCATTTTTTGTGAGGTTTCATCCGTTTTATCTTTATATTTCTTTTCTAATTTATCAAGTTCTGGCTTTACTGAATTCATTTTTTCTGATTGCATGGCGGTCTTTCTTGTTAATGGATACATTATTAATCTTATTGCTAAACAAGATAATATTATTGCTAGCCCATTAGCTAAACCTTTACTCAATCCAATTTTACCTAATAGTACTCCAATATTTATTAATAACCATGCAAGAGGCTTTACAAATACCGTTGTCCATAATCCTTCATATTCAGAAAATGGTTTAAATTCTGTACATGTTGGTAAACTATCTATTTCTACACCATTTTCTTCATATAGTTTTATTACATCTTTATTAGTCGGCCTACAAACAATATTTTCTGTAAGGGCTTTCCCTGTTTCTTCATACTTTACTACTTTCTTATCCTCTCCGACTAATTGTTTTGTACAACCAGTTAGTAGGAATATTGATAATACTACTAGTAATATCTTTATACTTTTTTTCACTTTTTATCACCTATATTACTTATTAGTTTTAACAATTCTTTTTCCATATCCTGATATGTTAATTCTAATATTCCTTTCCTAATAATTATAACATAATCATAACTACTTTGCATACTATTTTTGTTATTATCGATAATGTTTTTTATCCTTCTTTTTATTTTATTTCTAATGACAGCTTTGCCAGTCTTCTTAGGGATAGATATTCCATACCTATTTTTTTCATTGTTTATTCGATAATAAATACTGAAATTTTTGCTTTTTATACTTTTGCCATTATTTATTATTTCGGTATATTCTCTCGAAGATTTTATAATATCTGTTTTTTTCATATTATATAAAAAGAAAAAAAGAAAACAAAATTATGCACATAATTTTTTTCTTTTTTTTGCTCTTCTACTTTTTAAAACATTACCTTTTACTCTTGCAAAGAAACCATGCTTTTTAGCTTTTTTTCTATTATTAGGTTGATAAGTTCTTTTCATAATTAAAACACCTCCATGTCAAATGCTCTTTTATTATATAGTTTTATTTAGTTTATGTCAACAATTTTAGAAATTTTTTTTAAATTTGACAAGTTCTTATAAATTTTATATAATATTTGTCGCTTAAGGGAGATATATGAATAGTTACTTGATTAATAAATATAGAAGAGAATTATATTCTTATACTTTTTCAGAAAATAAATTTAAAGTACTTATGAATGAAAAGCCTAGAAAAAAAGAAGTACTTAATGAATCTATTAATAGAACTATATTGGCAAACACTTCAAAAGATGTCTATATGAATGATGGAAAACTCATATATTATAAATCTTTAAGTGAGGTAAATGATCACATAATTGAATGGATAGATATTTTTAATATGAAAGTCAAATATACTATAAATGTTTATTCATGTTATATAGATACATTGAATAACATAAGGAAAGAAATTAATTTATATGCCATGATATGTGCATCAAAATATGGTTTGGTTTTTTCCACTTCAGGGGATGAATATGATACACTTATTAAGGTGTATATAAATATCTTATGGGAAAGAAAACTAAAAATCGCAAATGAATTAAGAATTATTTTAGAAGATGAATTTGGTTTGTATTATGGAGATTATAGTAGAGAAATATTAGGTTTATATAATTACTATCAAAGGAAAATTCTTAGTATTGAAGAAATTGACTTGAATTTATTTAATGCATTTAGAGACGAAGTAGGTAAAATAATAAATAAACCTAGAATGTTATTAAAGGAAAGTAGGTGGAGTTTAAATGGAAATTGAATTAAAGGTATTAATTGAAATAGCTACAGAATATTTTGATATTGGTGATGAAGATATATATAAAAATAATTTTAATCAATTCATGTTTTGTTATAATTTTATTAAAAACTATGACTGTGTTAAGGGGAGAGATGAAGAGAGTTTAATTAATTGTTTATACTTTATTGCTTCTGATATTGCAAGTAATGAGTTTTTTAAAACTACGCATGATTCTTATGGAAATATATTTACTAATTATAATCAAAAATATAAACCTTTAGATTATATAATATCTGAAGCTTTATATAGAACATATGGTGATGATTCTTTACCATGCTTGTCTGATAGTTACATTTATGAAAAAAAGCTTATTAGATAATACAGTCAAAAATAAGAGACTACTGAAATGTAGGCTCTTATTTTCTTTTTGAAGACCTTAGGCTTCAAAAACCCTGAGTAACTTTAGTGCGAAGGGAAAAAAAGAAAAATCTTCAAAATACTATTTCAATTTTTTACTTTTTTTGATAGAATTATATATGAGGAAATTAAGGTGACAGTATATGGGAAAAGTTATTGCAATTGTAAACCAAAAGGGTGGGGTAGGTAAAACCACTACTAGTATAAATTTAGCAGCATCACTGGGTGCTTTGAATAAAAAAGTATTATTAATTGATTTAGATCCGCAAGGAAATGCCACTACTGGAGTTGGTATTGATAAAGGAGATATTGGAAGTAGTATCTATGAAGTATTAACTAAAAAGGCTAGTATAGAGTCTGCTATTATAAAGACAAAAAGTAAAAATTTGAGTATTGTTCCTGCTTATCTTAACTTAGCAGGTGTAGATATGGAACTTATTGAATTAGAAAGAAAAGCTAAAGATGCTGGTCAAAGATTTAATAGGGTAACAAGACTAAAGGAAGAAATTGGCAAAGTTAAGGAAAATTTTGATTTTATTTTAATTGATTGTCCACCATCTCTTGGTATTCTAACTACTAATGCACTAGCTGCTGCTAATTCAGTTCTTATACCAGTACAGTGTGAATATTTTGCTTTAGAAGGTATTATGCAACTTATTAATACAATAATGCTTGCTCAAAGAAAAGTTAATCCTACCTTAGAGATTGAAGGTGTACTTCTTACGATGTTTTCTAATACTAACTTAGGGGTTGAAGTTATCGAAAGTATTAAAGGATTCTTTAAAGAGAGAGTGTATGATACAATTATTCCAAGATTAGTTAGACTTGCTGAAGCTCCATCTCATGGAAAACCTATATTAGAATATGAGCCAAGGAATAAAGGAACTATTGCTTATTTAAATTTAGCAAAGGAGGTAATAGAAAGAAATGGAACAAAAGAAGAAAGCGTTGGGTAGGGGGCTTGAAGAATTATTTTCTACTGAGGTATTAGATTTTGATACTTTTGAAAATAATGTTATAGAAACTGCTAGCGAAAATGATATTAAAGAAATTCCAGTCAGTGAAATTAGACCTAATCCTTATCAACCAAGAAAATCTTTTAACGAAGATGCATTAAAAGAATTATCTGAATCTATTAAAAATTACGGGGTATTTCAACCTATTATTGTAAAAAAGGCTATTAAGGGATATGATTTAATTGCTGGTGAACGTAGGCTTAGAGCTAGTAAGCTTGCGGGATTAGAAAAGATTCCTGCTATTGTTAAAGAATTTACTGATGAGGAAATGAGAGAAATATCACTACTAGAAAATCTTCAGAGAGAAAATTTGACCGCTATTGAACTTGCTTGGGCTTATAAAGGTATTATCGATAACTTAGATATTAGGCAAGAAGATCTTGCTCAAAAGATTGGTAAAAGTAGGGCACATGTTACAAATATTTTAGGCCTTCTTAACTTACCTGATAGTGTTCAAAAGATGGTTTTAAATAATGAAATATCAATGGGGCATGCCAGAGTTCTTAGTAAGATGGATAATGCAGAAGAAGTTAAACATCTTGCAAATAGAATTGTCAATGAGAATTTAAGTGTTCATGATATTGAAGTTATCAGTAGAGAAGAAGAAATAAAGAAGAGAGTTCCAGTTACTAGAAGAAGTACTAATAATGATTATTCTTCTGTTGAAAGAGAAATGAAAGAAGTACTTGGTACTAGAGTTAAAATTGATAATAAAAAGATTAATATTTATTTTGAAAACGTAAATGATCTAAATAGAATTTTAGAAATAATGAATATTGAAATTAAGTAGCTTAGTGCTACTTTTCTTTTTGATTACATATTGTTAACTATATTTATTTAATATATTATTTTTTCTTTTTAGACAATATTTTACTATATAGGTATTTTAAAAATGATATTATTATAATGCTTGCGGTAAGTTCAACTTAGAAGAATTTTTTATCGATTTTTGTCTTACTTAATTGTTTGCAAAATCACTAGGCAGTATATTATAATATTCTTGTAAGAAGAACAGAAAGGTGAGGTGGTATTGTGCAAGGAAGAGTTAAGTGGTTCAATAACGACAAAGGTTATGGCTTCATAGATTATCCAAATGGCGAAGATATTTTCGTACACTACTCTGCTATTAAGCAAGATGGATACAAGACTTTATCAGAAGGTCAAATCGTTAATTTTGATTTGATTGAGACTGCTAAAGGCTTACAAGCTATCAATGTAGTAGCGGAAGCAAATGTAAAGGCTTAATTCGATAAAAAATACATAAGACAGCTAGAAGTACTTAAGCTATCTTATTTTTTTATATATGGAGGATGTATGAAGTACATTAAAAACTTATTTTTATCTCTGAAAGAAATTCTTCTTATCATGCTTATTCAATATATATTATTATTTGGATGTATTATGATATTCGGCACCAATAAATCGATTATTATTGGGACAATTATTCTTTCTATATTTGAACTTATCTATATATTTATTAAGTTAAAAGGTATTAAATTATCCTTTAAACATAACTATTTTCCTTATATACTACTAGGTATATCAATATCCATTATTTATAATATGATTATCTTTAAACTAGGTATTAAATTTGATATAACTAGTATTCCTTTGATACTAGATATTATTGTCTCTGGTATTATTGGCCCAATATTTGAAGAAATTCTATTTAGATATAGTCTTATTAATAAACTATCTAAATTTAATAATAAGACTTTATGTATATTACTATCTTCTTTTATATTTGCTATATGCCATAATGGTATTACTACCATTATCTATGCATTTATTATTGGTCTATTTAATTCTTATTATTATATTAAAAAGAAAGATATACTAGTACCTATTATTATTCATATATCCGCGAATATCGTCTCTTCATTCTTATTTAATTTTAATCCTTATATATTAATACTTGGTATTATTTTATTTGTAATTGGTATCACTACTAGTAGAAATTAAAATATAAATATATTGGTCTATCAACAATATTGTTGATAGACCTTTTTAGTTAACTTTATTGATTTATATTGACATAGACAACTCTTTTATGATAAAGTTTTTGTGCTAAGAATTTGAAAGAAAAAAAATAATTTTTTGGAGGGTTTTTGATATGAATGAATTACAAGTAATTAATAATCAAGAAATTGAGAAAATGATTTTTGAAGTAAGAGGTAAGTTTGTTATGTTAGATAGCGATATAGCAAATCTTTATCATGTAGAAACAAAGAGAGTAAATGAGGCTGTTAAAAATAATTTAACAAAGTTCCCTGAACGTTATTCCTTTAAACTTACTGATGAAGAATCAAAAAATCTTTTGGTCGAAAATTTCGACCAAAAAAAAGAAACTCGGGGAGGCAGATATAAAAATCCAAGAGTGTTTACAGAAGAAGGTGCTTTAATGCTCAGTACTGTACTTAAAAGTAAAGAAGCTATTAAAACTAGTATTGCTATTACTGATGCTTTTGTGGCTATGAAGAAGTATATTTCTTCTAACCTAATAGAACAAAGATTTATTAATAATATGGTGTAAAAGGAATTAATCAAACTATAAAAAATAATCAGAATAAGAACCTTGAAAAAATTCTGTTTTAAACTCAGTGAGGAAGAATATAATTTTTTGAAGTCAAAAATTTTGACTTCAAAGAATTTCACAAGTTATAAAGATTTGTATTCTTCAAGATCACAAATTGCGGCCTTAAATAGAAAAAGTAGTAGAGGGTATAACATTAAATACTTTCCATATGTTTTTACAGAATATGGAATTATGATGTTATTTGGTTTACTAAAAAGCGAAATAGATGCTGAAACTAATGTGGCAATAATTAATGCTTTTGTATAAGTAAGATGAAAAATTAAGAACTAATTGAAAATATGGTATCATCCATTGATATAAAAAATATTATCAAATAAAATGTGGGAGGTATTTGGTATGAATGAATTACAGGTAATTGACAACATTAAAATTGAAGATATGATTTATGAGGTAAGAGGGAAGCAAGTTATGCTAGATTCTGATTTGGCAAAAATTTATCATTGTAAGAATGGCACAAAAGAGATTAACCAAGCCGTTAAAAGAAATATAAATAGATTCCCTGAAGAATTTTGCTTTCAACTCTCAGAAGACGAATACTCACTTTTGAAGTCACAATTTGTGACTTCAAAAAATAAAGGTCGCGGTGGAGTTAGAAAACTACCATATGTTTTTACCGAACATGGAGTGATTATGCTTTCTAGTGTAATAAAAAGTGATGTTGCTGCTAAAACTAATGTAGCAATAATTAATGCTTTTGTAAAAATGAAAAAGTATTTTTCTTCTAATTTATTGGAACAAAGTTTTATTAACAATATGGTATTAGAACATGATAATGATATTAAACTACTTAAAGAATCTTTTTCAAAATTTGATAGTATGAGTAACGAGATATTTTATGAAGGACAAATATATGATGCTTATTCATTATTATTAGATATATTAAATAGTTGTAAAGAAAGTATTATAATTATAGATAACTTTGCTAATAATAAATTATTTGATACACTCTCTAAAACTGATAAGAAAGTAACAGTATATAGTAAAAATATTGATGAAGAATTAATTAATAAATATAAGAAGCAATATAATAACGTTACTTTAATACATAATGATAGTTATCATGATAGATTTATTATTATTGATAAAAAAATATTATATCACTGTGGATCATCATTTAAAGATTTAGGTACTAAATGTTTTTGTATTAGTAAGATAGAAAATCAAGAACTAATTAGAGATATGTTATCTAGTATTAAAAGTAAATAATAATTGGAGGGATTTTATTATGACCGAATTGCAAGTAATTGATAATATTAAAATTGAAGACATGATTTATGAAATTAGAGGAAAGCAAGTAATATGTGATTCTGATTTAGCAAATATTTATAAGGTTGAGACGAAAAGAATAAATGAAGCAGTAAAAAATAATCCAAAAAAATTTTCTGAAAGTTTTTGCTTTAGGATTAGCGAAGAAGATTATTGTGCTTTGAAGTCGAAATTTTCGACTTCAAAAAATAGAGGTGGTTCTAGAAAAGGACATACAGTCTTTACTGAAGAAGGGTGTTTAATGCTTGGAACTGTTCTAAAAAGTGATGTAGCAGTGAATACTACACTACTTGTAATTGAAGCTTTTGTCGCTATGAAGAAGTATATCTCTTCTAGCCTAATAGAACAAAGATTTATTAATAATATGGTATTAGAACACAATGAACGAATCAAACTATTGGAAGAAAATTTTAATAATAAATCTTTTAGTAATGAAATATTCTATGAAGGGCAAATATATGATGCCTATTCACTCTTGTTAGATATATTAAATAGTTCTAAAGAAAGCATTATAATTATAGATAACTTTGCTAATAAAAAATTATTTGATATACTCTCTAAAACTAATAAGAAAGTAATAGTATATAGTAAAAATATTGACGAAGAACTAATTAATAAATATAAGAAACAATATAATAACGTTACTTTAATGCATAATGATAGTTATCATGATAGATTTATTATTATTGATAATAAAACATTATATCACTGTGGTTCTTCATTTAAAGATTTGGGTACTAAATGTTTTTGTATTAGTAAGATAGAAAATCAAGAACTAATTAGAGATATGTTATCCTCTATCATTCTAAATAATAGGTAATTTAATAAAGTAATATTAAAAGCTACTACTAGTAACAGTAAGCTTTTATTCTCTAAAGAAATCATCTATTCTCTTATCTAATATTAGAGATAATTTATATACTAATGTTAGTGAACAGTTTTTTCTACTGTCCCCTGGGGACTCTAATCTTTTTAAATAATCAGGACTAACATCTAGAAGTTCTGCTAAATCATTTAATCTAATTTCTTTTTCTTTTCGATATTTCTTAATGTTTTTACATATTATTTCTCTATAATTAGGATTGAATCCATCTATTTCTTTTATCATTTATTTCATCACCTTTAACTGTTATTAATTTTAATATGCTTTCAATAGTTATTATATCAAAAAGATATACAAATAACTAGATTCTCTCATATATATTTGCTATAATAAGGTTATATAAAAATGTTTTATTTTGTTACGATGAAAGAAGGATTATAATGAGTAACTTAAAAATATTAAAACCAGAATTTGAAGTGCATTATATAACTGAAGTTGGCAATTCTATTAATGGGACTATAAGTGATGTTCCTGATAATGCTTTTGGGGCATTTATTGATATTTATTTACCTTATACTACAAAAGATAATAATTATTTTGTTCTTGGAGAACATCATATGCTTATGATAGGTAAAAAATTGTCTGTAAAACAGGCCTTAAGTATAACTAAAAATGATGATGCTAAAAGAAGACTTGCTTATTTAGATAAAAGGGTTAACGATGTTATGGAAGTAATATATCCAAAAATGTTTTCTATTGATGATATTGCCATATCAAATGACTTTTATCCTTTTTATTCAAATTATGCTGCTTGTGATTCAAAAGAAATGCTTAAAGAACAATTAGAAATGTCTTTTGAAAGGTATAAGGAATTGGTAGAAACTATAGATGGAATATCTGAAGAAAAAAATAAATAAGATGGTATTATACTTATCTAAATAAATGAATTAATCTTTAAAGTAAGTATAATTTACATACTAGAGTTTAAAAGAAGATATTGATGAAAAAATATCTTCTTTTAATGTTAAAATAAATAAGAAAAAAAGAGATAGTTTTATTATTTACTTTTAGAGTAATTTATTATACAATTATCTTAAGGAAAGGGATATTATGGAGAGATATACACTACTACCTGCGGACTCTTATGTTGTTATAAATAAGACTATTCTTCATGATGAAGATAGAAAGATACTTACTAATTTATATCTTCCTGTAATAGGTACTGATGCAATTATGCTTTATTTCTCTTTATGGTCTGATTTAGATAATAGTGAGATTATTAGTAATGATTATTCTCATCAAAAACTAGTATCTAATCTTAGAATGACGATTAGTGAAATAGAGACTGCTAGACATAAACTAGAGGCTATTGGTCTTATTAAAACTTTAGTTAAAGAAGGTAATACGAATAGTTATATATATGAGTTATATTCTCCCGCTAGTGCTCATGAATTTTTATCCCATCCAATACTTAATATTGTACTATATAGTAATATAGGTAAGAATGAATATGATAATATTATTAAGACTTTTAAATTACCTAGGGTTAATACTAGTAATTATACAGATATTACAAAGAATTTTAATGATGTATTTGAAAGTGTTAATATGACTTCTTATGATTTATCTTTAGAAGATATTCGTAAGTATAATAAATTAAAACTTAATATTAATAGTAATTTTGATTTTAATTTCTTAATTAGTTCAATGCCTAAGAATATCGATACTACTAGAGTATTTACGAAAGAGATTAAAGAACTTATTATTAATTTATCTTTTATATATGATATCGATGCTGTTAAGATGTCAAATATTATTAAAGGATGTTTTAATGAGAGAGGTACAATTAATAAAGAAGAACTTAGAAAAAGTGCAAGAAACTACTACCAATTTGATAATGGTGGAGTTCTTCCTACTATAATTGATAATAGTCAACCAGAGTATTTAAGAAAACCTATTGGTGATACTTCAAAAAGAGCTAAGATGATATATACATTTGAGACTATATCTCCAAGAGAATTTCTTATTAATTTAAATAAAGGTAGTGATCCTACGAGAAGAGATCTTAAACTAGTAGAGGATTTACTTATTGATTATAAATTAAAACCAGGAGTAGTTAATGTTCTTATTGATTATATGCTAAGTGTCAATGAAAAAAAATTAACTAGAGGACTAGCAGAGACTCTCGCAGGAGAATGGCAAAGACTTGGTATAGAAACTGTCGAGGAAGCTATGAATTTAGCGGAAAAAGAATTTAAGAAAAGAAAGAGAGTTACTACTAATAAAGAAGTTAAGAATATGAAGACTCCTCTATGGTTTGATAAAGAAATATCTAAGAATAAAGTAAGTGATGGAGAAGAAAATCAATTAGAGGAACTTTTAAAGGAGTATAAGTAATGAAAGGTGTTAAAGAGTTAATAAAAGAGCAAAATAGATTTACTAATATTGAACTAGAAAAATACTTTGATGAAGAATTAAAAGATGATACTTTTAAAAAAGTTGTTAGTAAATGTAAACTTCCTAAAGAAGAACTAATTAAATATACTTCTTTATTTAAAGATAGTGCATGTGAATTAAAAAACTGTAGTACTTGTAAAAATATCTTAGAATGTAAAAACAGTGTTACAGGTCATGTCTATTATCCTAGTGTAGAAAATGATAATATCGTATTTTCTTATGTACCTTGTAAATATAAAAAGAAATTAGATAAAGATAATAAGTATAAAGAAAATATAATTTCTTTTGATATGCCAAGAGAGATAATGGATGCTTCAATGAAAGATATTTATACTGATGATAAAAATAGATTAGAGACGATTAAATGGCTTACGACTTTTATTAAAAAATATGAATCAGATAATAATATAAAAGGATTATACTTGACAGGAAACTTTGGATGTGGTAAAACATATGTAGTAGCTGCTACTTTTAATGAGATTGCTAAAAAGGGTAAAAGAGTTGCTATCGTCTATTATCCGGAATTCTTAAGAAGACTAAAAGAAAGCTTTTCTGATGACTATAAAATGGTATTTGATAGTGTTAGAAAAAGTGACTTATTACTTCTTGATGATATAGGAGCGGAGACTGTTACTAATTGGAATAGAGATGAAGTTCTTGGTACAATCTTACAATATAGAATGCAAGAAAAGTTACCAACATTCTTTACATCTAATTTGACTATCAAAGAGTTGGAAGAACATCTTATAGGAAATGATAGTGATGGTAAAGTTAAGGCTAGAAGAATAATAGAAAGAATTAAATATTTAACTGATAATATCGAAATGATTGCGGAAAATAGAAGAAAGTGAGGAATAAAAATGGAGAAAAAAGTAATGAATGCTAAACTAAGTGATGTTAATGGTAAAGGTAATGCTCATATGTTTATTGAAGGCGATGGTGCTGAACTTAATATGCCAGAGAATTTTGTTTTAGCTAACAAACCTAATAGTGGTAAATCATCTAAGATGAAAGAGTTTGTAACTGGTAACCCTAATGTCGGTAAAGGGTCTGCTGGATTTGTTGGTGTAATTACTCTTGCTATTATTATAGCTGTAGTAGGAGCAATTATTGCATTTTTAACACTTAGATATTAATTTATTTATACAAGGAGGGATAGCCTATGCTTACTGCTTTAGAAGTTAAATCTAGTTATTCTATTTTAAGTAGTTTAAACTTGATTGATATGCTAACGGAAAAAGCTAAAAGTATGGGCTATTTTTCTTTAGCTATAACAGACTCTAATAATATGTTTGGAGTCTATGAATTTTATTTATCATGCAAGAAGAAAGGTATTAAACCGATTATTGGTATGGAAGTAGATGATATTAATAATAGATATATTTTACTTGCGAAGAATAATAATGGATATAAGAATTTAATTAAGATATCAACAATTGTATCAGAAAGAGATATTGATATTAATGATTTAAATACATATAAAGATGATCTTATTTTAATTATGCCTTTTAGTAGTTTTAACGAAGAAATATTTAATGTATTTGAAGAACATTTTATAGGTTATAGTACTCTAGAAGAAAAAAATATAATCGATAGTACTAAGAGAAAAGTATTTATAAATGATGTCTCTTATATAGATAAAGATGACTATAAATATTTGGATTACTTATATATGATTAGAGATGATAAGAAACTAGGAGAGATAGAACTTGGTACTCATAAGAATAAGCATTTACTTAGTAAAGAAGAATATGAAAGTGTAGTTGATAATGATACTTTACAGAATATGAAATATATAAGTGATAAATGCACAGTAACATTAGAATACAAAGAGGGACTCCTTCCTATCTATGATAAAGATATTGATTCTTATGAATACTTAACTAATTTATGTAATAAAGGATTAAATAAAAGACTAAATGGTAATGTTACGAAAGAGTATTCTGATAGGATTAAATATGAACTAGGTGTTATTAAAAAGATGGGATTTTGTGATTACTTTTTAGTTGTATGGGATTATGTTAAATATGCTAAATTTAATAATATACTAGTAGGCCCTGGAAGAGGAAGTGCTGCGGGAAGTTTAGTTAGTTACTCTATTGGAATAACTGATGTAGATCCAATTAAATATGATTTACTCTTTGAAAGATTTTTAAATCCAGAAAGGGTTACTATGCCCGATATTGATGTTGACTTTGATAGTGTAAAAAGAAATGAAGTAATAGATTATGTTACAAATAAATATGGTGAAAAGAAAGTAGCTGGTATTATTACTTTTAATACGCTTGGAGCTAAACAAGTTATTAGAGATTTAGGCAGAGTCTTTAATATTAGCGGGCCTATTATCGATGATATTGCTAAGGGTATAACCACTAAAGAATTAAAGGATTCTTATGAAAAAGATTCGAGATTTTATAATTTAATTAATTCTAAGGATGAGTATAAGAGACTATTTAAAATTGCTTTAAAATTAGAAGGTCTTCCTAGACATATATCTGTACATGCTGCGGGTGTCGTTATGAGTAATACGGATATTGATAATGTTATTCCTTTATATAAGAATCAGTTAGGTATATATACGACAGCTTTTTCAAAAGATTATTTGGAGCCATTGGGACTTTTAAAGATGGACTTTTTGGGACTAGACAATCTTACTCTTATTAGTAATGTTATAGATGAAATAAAAGTAAATGAAAAGATCAATATTAGTTTTGATAGAATACCTATGAATGATAAAAAAGCAATAGAAGTTTTTTATAATGTAGATACAGATGGTATCTTTCAATTTGAATCTCCTGGTATGAAGAGATTTTTAGAGAAGTTAAAAATAAAAAGTTTTGATGATATATCACTTGCCCTTGCTTTATATAGACCAGGTCCTATGGATAATATTGATACTTTTATAAGAAGAAGAGAAGGAAAAGAAAAGATTGATTATATTCATCCTGATTTAGAAGAGATACTTGCTCCGACTTATGGAGTTATTGTGTATCAAGAACAGATTATGCAAATTGTTAGAAAGATGGCTGGTTATTCTTTTGGCGAAGCTGATGTACTCCGAAGAGCGATGTCAAAGAAAAAAGAAGAGATATTACTAAAAGAAAAGCCTAAGTTTATAGAAGGTTCTATTAAAAATGGATATCCTGAAGAAATAGCAGTAAAAGTATATGATATGATTCTTAAATTTGCTAATTATGGTTTTAATAAATCACACTCCGTTGCTTATGCTATTATAGCTTATAAGATGGCTTATATTAAGGCATACTTTCTTAAATACTTTATATGTGGACTTCTATCAAATGCTATTGGTAACGAGTATAAAACTAATACTTATTTAAATAGGGCTAGAAAAGCTGGTATTAAAATTTTAAGTCCATCTATTAATGATAGTAAAAGTTTATATTATGTAGATGAAAATGGTAATATAAGATGTCCATTATCTATTATAAGTAGTGTTGGAACATCGATATCTAATGATATTATTGGAGAAAGAGAAAAAGGATTATTTACAGATTTTTGTGACTTTGTTGTGAGAATGAATAAAAGTGGTGTTAATAAAAGAGTTCTTACTAATTTAATTAATGCTGGTGCTTTTCCTTTTGGATATAACAAAAGATCTTTAAATGAAAGCTTAGATAGCGTACTTAACTATGCTGAAATAGCTAGTGGTATGTCTCTTATTGAGATTGAAAAGCCCGTTATTGAAGAGTATCCAGAGTATGATAAGAGTGAACTTATTAATTTAGAACTTAAGACCATGGGATTTTATTTAACAGAACATCCTATTAGTAAGTATAGAGAAGGATATATTATTAATTCAATGAACATTAATAATTATTTTGATAAGAATATTAAACTAGTAGTTATGATTGGTAAGATTAGGGAGACGACTACTAAAAATAATGATGTTATGGCTTTTATTAAAGGTAATGATGAATATGGAGATATTGATTTAACTGTGTTTCCTAGTACTTATAAAAGATTTAATAACATTAAAGAAGGTAATATTGTAGAAATAATAGGTAGAGTAGAAAAAAGATATGATAAATATCAAGTAATTGTTAATAATATAAAAATACTAGAATAGGAGAATATTTATGAATAAAGGTGTATTTATTGTTGTATCAGGACCATCTGGAGTAGGTAAAGATACTCTCGTAGATGAACTAGTAAAAGAAGATTATGGTATATGTTCAGTATCGATGACAACGAGAAAGATGAGAAATGGGGAAATAGAAGGAGTAGACTACTTCTATAGAGATATTGATACTTTTGAAGATTATATTAAGAAAGATAAATTCTTAGAGTATGCTAAATATAATAACAACTATTATGGTACTTTAAAAGACTTTGTATTTGATAATTTAAATAAGGGAATAAATGTCTTTGCTAATATCGACGTACAAGGTGCTCTTCAGATAGAAAAAGTATTTCCAGAAGCTGTTAGCATCTTTATTATGCCTCCTTCATTTGAAGAATTAGAAAAGAGACTTAGAAATAGAAATACTGATACTGAAGAAGATATTATTAATAGACTTAATATTGCTAAAAAAGAAATTACTTATAAAGATAAATATGACTACACAGTTATCAACAATTCTGTTGATAAAGCAGTAATAGACATTAAAACTATTATTGATAAAGAGAAAAAGAAAATCAATACCGATTAATTAGTATTGATTTTCTTTCTAATTATTTTGCTTTCTTTTCCTATAGTTAGCATATAATTACTATTATCTAAATTAAATTCTAATTCATCTAAAATTTCTTCTTTATTTGTAACATCTTTAAAGTCGTCATTAATCATTAATAAACTCATATAGGCGTCATTTTTTATAAAATCACTATCATGACTTTTTGCCATATCTATCTCATAAAACTTAATATAGTTTCTTATTAATTCATTTAACTTTCCAATATACTTTTTCTTTCTAGAATCAGCAGTATTTCTTTCTAATTCATATCCTTTTTCAAGTGATATACCAAATAAATCTTCTATTCTTTTACTACTTCTCATTTTAATTTTTAAAAAGTTTGCTTCAAACTCTGGATCGTAACAATCTTCAACATTAATATATACATTATTTTGTATAGCTAGTTTTGTTAACTTCTTATTTATCTTTTCTAAAGTTTGAGGATTAATAGTACCTTGGACCTTTAAATAATAGTATTGACCTGCTTTAGATATATAAAATTGAAGCCAGTATAAATCGTATTCTTTTTTATATGTTGGAACTACAAATAAGTTTGTACTTTCTTCTTTTTCATTTAAATCATTATATAATTTTCCGAATATCTTTACTGCTTTTTCAATCAATTGATTTTCCATTTTTAAACTATCTTTAATTTTAAATATATATCTATGTTTCTTTGGAATTAGCCATGAGATTTGACCATGTCTTATTGCATCAACAACGTATTCTCTACCGACAAGGGTATCTTCTTTATCAAGCTCATACCAAGGTATTTTAGCCTCTCTAATACTATCTACGTCTTCTATTATTTCTACTCTTTCCTCAGGTGCAATTCGACTTTTTATAAGTTCTTCTTCTTTTTCATATTCTTTTTTAGCTTCCATAATTTCCTCCAAGTGCTATCTACTTTATCATAATTTTAACAATCAGTCAATTATTTGTTATCCCTTTTTTTCAAACTTTGTTAGTAAGTAAAATCAACCCCAATTATTTTTGATATTTTTATACATTTGTATACTTTTTTAAAATTGATAAATCCTTATATTTAAAGGGCTTATAAGTAAAATAAAAATATATCTAAATTTGTATTGACTAAATTATTATTAATGATATAATGTTTGATGTGGTTAATACCTATGGTGTTCTCTCCAAATTTTACATACTTTTAGTTGTGAGAGGAGGAGTGATTGTATGCTGAAAGAATCAACTAATAAAGGGGGTTTAAGTAAGTGGAACTTGTTTTAGCGTATGCTATAACAGTACTAATTCTTCTTGCCGTAATAAGTAAGAATAATCATACAAAATAAAAAGGGACACCCAGGGGGTGCTCTATAGTATTCTATGGAGAGAACACCTGTAAAATTAGGCGTTATCCACATTTTTATTATGGATAATTTCTCTTTCCAAATACATTATATGATAATTTTATAAAAATTGCAACATACTCGGGATAAAAAAAGTAATTATACAATTTTATAAAGATAATTGTTCATTTTCTTTATCTATTATCTCATATTCTAGTTTTTCATATGTTTTCTTTCTTTTAAGAAACATATTTCTAGTTTTTGCAAAGTTATCATCAACATAATCATATATTAAAATTTCCTTTTTATTTGAATTTTTTCGATGTAATCTTCCAGCATACTGTGTAACTCTTGTTTGTCCGGAAATAGGCATAGTTAAAAATAAAACTTCTAATTTTGAATCATCAAATCCTTCACCAATATATGAACCAGTAGCGACAATTATTTTGTTACTATTTTCTTCATTTATTTTGTTTGTTTCTTCTTCATATTGTTTTAAAACTTTCTTTCCTATTCCCCCATAATATTTAAAAATATTATTGGTATATTTAGATAATTTATCATAAATATAATTCATTAATTCTAATCTTTCTGTTAAAACAAGAATATTTTTTCCATTATCATATTCTTTTTTTATGTCCTTGATAATGTTTTCACTTCTAATGATGTCTTTAGCTATTAAATCATTTATTTCGTTTAATTCATAATTATCAATATTAGGATCAGTAAAACTTAAGTGACTTTTTCTTATTATTACTTTCATTGGAATATTTAATTCTTTATTGAATTTTAAACTATCTACTTTATATCTAATATCTCCACATTGCATTGTAATAATTGGAGTATGTCCATTTTCTCTTTCTGGTGTTGCGGAAATTCCATATACATATTTAGCATTACCAGTATTAATAGCCTGCTCGAAAGTGTATGCTGCGGTATGGTGGCATTCATCAATAATTATCATTCCATAATTTTTAGCAATATTAAGTACTTCTCCGTTATTCCATAATGATTTTATACTTGCAACATCAATTATATTGGTTAATTTTTTCTTTTTACTACTTATTTCGCCAACTTCTTCGACATTTAAAAATTCTTTTATTCTGTCTTTCCATTGATTTAATAATTGAATTTTATTAACTAAAATTAGAGTATTTACTTTTCTATTATCTATTAACTTACAACCTATAACAGTTTTTCCAAATCCTGTTGGTGCGCATAAAATACCATTATCATATTTTAATAGGTTTTCTAGGGCTTTTTGCTGTTCTTCTCTTAGGGTGCCAGTAAACGTTACATCTATTTTCTTTCCTTTAAATCGTTTATCTGTTTTAATTATTTTAATATTATTAGCTTTGCATAAGTTTTCTAAATATTCATATGTTCCTCTTGGTAATTTTAAATATTTATCATCTTCTTTACTGCAGTCAATTACCATTGGAATATTATGGACAGACATTCTTAATTTTTGCATTTTATAGAATTCAGGATTTGCAAAGGTAGCTAATCTTCTAAAACTATTTTTTACAATAGATGGCATATTTGCTTTATCAATATACACCATATCATTTAGTGTTACTTTAATGCTCTTTGGATATTCTATATTGCTTTTACTTTTTGTTAATACTTCTTTATTCATATTTACTATTTCATGACCAATATCAATAGTTTCTCCGGATAGTTTTTCAATTTTATCAAATACTTCTAATTCAGTTAATTTATGAATTGATTTTAGATATTCTATTTGATTGTTAATTTGAATAAAGTTTCTATCAACAAAGATTGTATTTCCATATTTTGATGGTTCATATTGGAATGGTAAGGCTATTAAATTACCATATCCTCCTTTTGGCATAGTATCTTGATTAGGAAACATTCTATCAAAAGAGGTAATTGAAATATTACTTATTTCCATTGTTTTTGATAATAATAAACTTCCTAATTTTCTAGCAGTTAATGCTTTAATATTTTTTTCAAAGAAAATCCATATATGAATTCCTTTTCCTGACCTACTTTTTTCTAAAGCTATGGGTACATTATATTTATCACATACACTGGCAAATGCCAACACTTCACTCTTTATATCGTTATTATTTTCTTTATTATCAAAATCTAATGATAGAAAAAAGCAGGTATCATTTTCTAATAGAGGGTAAATACCAATAGGATTATTTTCATACATATGTTTATAGATTACATCTTTTGATAATGGTTTATTTTCTCTATATTGACAAGATTTGCACTTTTTGCCCATGGTCTTATTACATATTCCTTGTTTCCATTCATTAGTACAGGCTGGTATATAATATTTAACACTTGGATTATTTTTATCGATTGATAAGTACGGATACACATCATCTCTTCCTTTAAAATAGTTCATAAATATTTTAACTTTTTCTTCTCGAGTAAGATTTGATTTAGATTCATTTTTATTAAGTTCGTTTAGTTTTTTTCTTAATTCATTTATTTCTAGTTCTATTTTTTTCTTTTCTAATTCTTTTTTATTAATTTCTTCAATTATCATTTCTTTTGAGTCCATACTAAATATCTCCTTTTGCTATTCATATATATTTGTTGAAAATTAATTTTTCAACGTTCCTATAGATACTACATATACTCCATCTTCTCTTTTATATGATAATTCTGCTCCTGTTAAAACCATTAAGAATAATGGTTCGCCATCTTTTTTGATATTTATTTTTTCTTTAAATTTTAATAAGTTTTTTGCAGCTTCTTCTATTTCTCCTGCTCCTAGTTTTATTTCTATTGCTCCCCATTTGCCACTTGATGTTTTAAGAATACAATCTACTTCAAAGTCATTTTTATCTCGGTAATATGATAGTGTTGCATCCATAGAATCAGCATATATTTTTAAATCTCTAATGCACATATTTTCGAATATAAAACCTGTAAAATTTAAATCATTTATTAAATCTTCCCTTTTTATGTTTAAAGTCGCTATGGCAAGTGATGGGTCAACTAATTCTAATTTTGGTGAAACCCTTAATGGAGTTTTGGATCTTAAATTTAAGTTAGTAGCGGGAATATACTCTAATATATATAATTTTTCTAATGTATTTAAATAGTCATCTAAAGTTGGTCTTGATAGCTCGTTAGTAAACTCCATTTTAACATCATCCAAAATTGTTGATTTACCAACACTTGTAGATATGTTTCTTGAAATACTTTTTAAAATAGCGCCCATTTTTTGTGGATTTCTCTCAACGCCATCAACTGTTTTTATTTCTTCAGTCAATAAACTTTTAACGTAATCTTTAGCTATTTTATATTTATTATCTCCTTCAATATTGAGTGATTCAGGCCATCCACCTCGCATCATAGCATTGATAATACAATCAAAATCTAAATTAGATACTCCTTCGATATCTTTACCACTTATTATATCATTTAGAGATACTTTTCCATTAGATTCCCCTGATTCATATAAACTCATAGGTCTCATTAACAATTTTGTAATTCTTCCTGTTCCTGTGTGCATTACACTATCTTCTTTTGGCCTTGCTGATCCAGTAAAAATATATTGTCCTTTTAAACCAGTGTGATCGACGTCCATTCTAACTGAATCCCATACGACAGGATACATTTGCCATTCATCAAATAATCTTGGCTTTTCTCCTTCTAAAAATAATGACGGCTTGGTTTGATTTATTTTGTCATATTGTATTTTCTTATCTGGGTCTTGAAATTCAATATAACTTTTAGCAATTTGCCTTGCTGTAGTTGATTTTCCACACCATTTACATCCTTCAATTAATACTGCGCCAATATATTCAAGTTTGTTTTTTAGAACTTCATCGACAATTCTAGGTATATATTGTTTCATATAAACCATCCTCCTTCTTGATTAATTATACTGCTTCTTTTCATTTTTTTCAATACTATTTTACAATTTGGCTTAATTTTATTTTACATTTTGGATAGTTTTTATTTTGCAAATCGGATAATTTTTGCTTTCTATTTTGAGAAGGATTTATTTTACAAAAAAAGCCAATTTTATTTTACGAAATGAGAAAACATTTATCTTTCCAGTGTATTATCTTAATAGAAGAAATCTCTCCTAATGGGTTATGGAGGATTAACATATGTTAATCCGGGTAGCGAAGCGGTTAAATAAATATAAAATATTACCAAAGAATGACTATTATTTTATATCTAAATATCTTGAAAAATATGTGTTTTTAGTATATACTTATATTAACAAAAAGGAGATAGTATATGAAGAGTAGTAGGATTATGAAAATATTTGAACAATATGTTAGAAAATATGATATGAATAATGTTAATATTAAATCTAGATATTTTCACTCTCTTAAAGTAATGGAAATAGCTAAAGAACTTGCTACAGGTCTTGGTATATTTACTGAAGAAGAAATAGCAGTTATAGAACTAATATCTCTATTTCATGAATTAGCTAATTTTTCTAAGACTCCTAATTATAGAATAAATGAAGATGATGATGATATTAGTGAAAGATCGCTTGATATATTATTTAATAAAGGAATTATTAGAGATATAACGAAAGATACTACATATGATGATATTATTAAGATGGCTATATATGGTATTGATAGAAATGGATTTCCTAGAGATATTGATGAAAAAACTAAACATATTTGTGCTATTGTAAAAGATGCTCATAATTTAGATTCTTTTAGATTATTTGTTAATTATCCTTATGTAGATACAAGAATAAGTGAGTACCCTAAGGCACTCGTCTATAATGATTTTAAGAAGTTTAAGACTATTAATAATAAGGTATGTGAAAATAATGCTGATAGTGTATTAGCACTACTTTCTAAGATGTATTCATTTAATTATAAATACTCTTATTATTTGCTTAAACAAAATGATTATGTAGCTAAGTTATTCGATATGCTTACTTTTGAGAATGATGATACGGAAAAGTTTTTTAAACAGCTTACAATGGTATTAAATAACTATATTGATAAAAGGATAGGTGCTGTATATGCTTGATAAAAAATATAACCACTTAGAAGTGGAAAAAAATAAATATAATAATTGGAAAGAAAAGGGTTATTTTACTTCAAATGATATGAGTAAAGAACCTTTTTGCATTGTTATTCCTCCTCCTAATGTTACTGGTAAATTACATTTAGGTCATGCTTGGGATACTAGTTTACAAGATATTTTAATTAGATATAAGAAGATGCAAGGTTTTGATGCTGTGTGGATTCCAGGTATGGATCATGCTGGTATTGCTACGCAAGCTAAGATTGATAAGAAACTTAAGAGTGAAGGAATAGATCCTAGGAGTATGTCAAGAGAAGAATGGCTTAAAGTTGCTTGGTCTTGGAAAGAAGAATATGCCGAAAATATTCATAATCAATGGGCTAAGTTAGGTCTTGCTCTTGATTATTCTAAAGAAAGATTTACTTTGGATGAAGGACTATCTAATGCTGTTAAGAAGGTATTTGTAGACTTATATAACAAAGGTTTAATCTACAGGGGAGAAAGGATTATCAACTGGGATCCTTCTGCTAAAACGGCTTTATCTAATGAAGAAGTTATCTATAAAGATGTAGAAGGAGCCTTCTATCACATTAAATATATGATTGAGGGAGAAGATGACTACTTAGAAGTTGCTACGACTAGACCTGAGACTTTATTTGGTGATACGGCTGTTGCTGTTAATCCTGAAGATGATAGGTATAAGAAATATATTGGTAAGAATGTTATTTTACCTCTTGTTAACAAAAAGATACCAGTAATAGCAGATGAGCATGCTGATATGGAGTTTGGTACTGGTGTAGTTAAGATTACTCCTGCTCACGATCCTAATGACTTTGAAGTTGGTAATAGACATAATTTAGAAAGAATTATTGTTATGAATACTGATGGTACAATGAATGAGAATGCTGGTAAATATAATGGGTTAGACAGGTTTGTTTGTAGGGATAAAGTAGTAGAAGATCTTAAAGAAGAAGGACTCCTAATAAGTATAGAACCTATTAGTCATAATGTTGGTTTCTCGGAGAGAAGTGATGTTATGATTGAGCCTTATCTATCTAAACAGTGGTTTGTTAAGATGAGACCTCTAGCAGATAGAGTGCTTGATAATCAAAAGAATAAAGATACTAAGGTTAACTTTGTTCCAAGTAGATATGAAAAGACAATGAATCACTGGATGGAAATTACTTATGACTGGTGTATATCGAGACAGTTATGGTGGGGTCATAGAATTCCTGCATGGTATAAGGGCGATGACGTCTATGTTGGAGTAGAAGCTCCTACTGGTGATGGATGGGTACAAGATTCTGATGTACTTGATACTTGGTTTTCTTCTGCTTTATGGCCATTTAGTACTTTAGGTTGGCCTGAAGATACTGAATTACTTAGAAGATATTACCCTAATAACGTATTAGTTACTGGTTATGATATTATTCCATTCTGGGTTAATAGAATGACCTTCCAAGGACTTGAATTTCTTGATAAAAGACCATTTAAAGATTGTTTAATTCATGGACTTATTAGAGATAAACAAGGTCGAAAGATGAGTAAGAGTCTTGGTAATGGAATAGATCCGATGGATGTAATTGAAGAGTATGGAGCAGACTCACTTAGATTTTTCTTAACTACCAGTACAGCTTCTGGTATGGATTTAAGATATGATGAGGAAAAAGTAAAATCGACATGGAACTTTATTAATAAAGTATGGAATGCTTCAAGATTTGTTCTTATGAAGTTAGATGGTTTTAAAGAAGAAGACTATTCTTTAGAAAACTTAAGGGATCATGATAAGTGGATACTAAATGGTCTTAATAAGACTATTAAAGAAGTTACTAAGAGTATGGATAAGTATGATTTTAACATAGCAGGTTCTACTTTATATGATTTTATATGGAGTAACTTCTGTGACAAATATATTGAGCTTTCTAAGTTCTATGATGATAATACAACTAAAAGTGTACTTCTTAGAGTACTAACGGATATTATTAAGATGCTACATCCTTTTATGCCTTATGTTACGGAAGAAATATATGGTATGCTTCCTTTAAAAGAAGCTGAATCTATTATGATTAGTAGTTATCCTAAATATGATAAAAATTTAGTATTTGAGACTAATGTTGATGATATCTTAGAATTTATTACCATGTATCGTAATAAGAAAGCAGCTCTAGGTAATATTGGTGAATATAAGGTTGTTATTAAGACAAATACGGAATATGAAAAAGAAATTATCACGAATATGCTTAAGTTAAAAGATAGAATAACTGATAGTAATAAAGAAGGTACTTTAGTTGAATATAGAGGATTATCTATTAATATTATTTTTGATAATAGTAGTAATCTTGAAGAAGAAAGAGAAAAATTACTTAAAGAAAAAGAAAACTTAGAGGCATCAATTGCTAGAAGAGAAAAACTACTTAGTAATGAAAACTATGTAAGTAAGGCTCCATCTAATATTGTTGAAAAGGAAAGAGAGAGCCTTCAAAAAGAAAAAGAAATGTTAGAAAATTTAGTGAAAAAATTATAAGAAGGAGGAGATAATAATGGCTAAATTTTGTACTAATTGCGGAGCAGAATTAAATGAGAATCAGGATATTTGCTTAAAGTGTGGGGTTAAAATTAATAAGAATAATGGTAATCCTGTGAATAATGATCCTAATGCTAAATCTAAAATTGCTGCTGGGCTTCTTGCTATCTTTTTAGGTTGCTTTGGTGTACATAACTTTTATCTTGGCTATACTGGTAAAGCTGTTGCGCAACTTTTAATTACTATCCTTAGCTGCTTTGTACTTAGCGTAGTATCTGCAGTATGGGGTCTTATTGAAGGTATTCTTATTTTAACCGGCTCTATTAATACTGATGCCAATGGTAATCCACTTAGAGATTAATGAAAAGATTTAAAAATATTCTTATATTATTATTTGGTATGTTGTTTGTTTTAATAGCAATTAGTGGTACTATTAAACTTAATTGTATATTTAAAAAGTTATTTAATATTAGTTGTCCTGGTTGTGGGTTAACGAGAAGTTTTAGAGCACTATTAAGATTTGATATAATATCATCATTTAAATACAATATCTTTGGTCCAATACTATTTATTATAATTATAATTGGCATTATATTCTTGATAAAAGATATTATAATGAATGAAGATAAAACTATAAAATATATTTATAAAATATTAGGTAAGTATTACTATATTGTTATTATTTGTTTGATAATAAGTATGATAGTTAATAATATAAGAGGTATATAAAAATATGCTCAGTTAAAAGCATATTTTTTTTATATTCTTTTTCTAATTGGTTTTCTTTCAAGCATTTCGGCTGCTTCTTCTAGATCAGATGCAATAGTTACATCATCTTCACTTCTTTCTATTACCATTTTTGGTAATTCTTGTTTCGTTCTACCATTTAGTAAAATATAAGTATCTATTCCTAATGTTTTTGGAGGTAAATCAGATGTGCCATTACCTATCATAATTACAGTGTCATTAACTAAGTCTATTTTCATTTTATCAATTCTATCTTGGAATCCTTTTTTTCTACTTTTCGCATATGAATTGCTTAAATCTCCTGTGTGCTCTATTAAACTTTTCATTGGTATACGTAATAATTTAGCTTTTTGAATATCCTTAAAACCATTTGTGTAAATAGTAATACGTATTCCTTGACAATGTAATCTTTCTATTCCATCTTCGACTCCAGTATGAGCCTTTATTACTTGAGTACCATTATTTATTTGATTTTCTTCTACTTTTAAAAGAGTACATGCCAATTTTTCATAATTAAATGATTCTCCTAGTAATTCTTGACATGATTCTTTTAAGAAAATGGCATAATTCTTCGAATTTCCATAACCTTTTTCCTTCTTGCATGCATTAATAAACTTTAAATATGCATATTGGGTTTTATTTAATAGTTTCTTTGTTTGTGATTCATCTAATTTTAGTTTTAAAGTTTTAATAACTTCAAGTAATATTTTTTTCCTATCTAAGTCTTTAATTAAAGTTCCATCAATATCTAACATAGCAACTTTTTTACCACTTATCAATTCAATATTTCTTTTTACTTCTTCAAAATAGTAATTAATATCTAACCTACTTATATCGAAATTATTAATATCATCTACAATTTCATAATTTGCTTTTTTATTATATGGTACAAATTTACCTTCACCATCTATTTTATATAAAGGATGTTTAGATTCATCTTTTACTACCAATAATCGAATAGAATTTGATGTAATTTCTTTATACTTATCATTTTGCTTAAAGTATAACTTACCTGTTTTGGCTCCTACTGATAAGATTTCTTGGAAGATAGTTGGATCATTTTTTTCTAATAATTTATTTATTTTTCTCATAATATTATTATCATTATTCAAATAATAATTTAATAAACATTCACTAAGATATCTTTTTGAATTGGTCTGTATTTTTTCATCTTCCATTTTGCCAAATAATCCTATTTTCTTAATAGAGCCGTCTTCAAATAAAACACAGTAGCTTCCAGTATTTTTATGAGCTATTTTAGTAATAGGGTCTACATCACAAGACATTTTTAGTCTTTCACATATTTCATTTACTATTACTCTTATTTTATCATTATTTATTTTATCTGTTTTAATAATCATACCATCGGTATTTACTTCAATTACTTGTACTCCTAAAGGTTTTATCTTTAGGTATAATAAATACATTATTAATACTCCATTTAGGGTAATAGATTTATATATTTCAGGATTATAACCTCTACTATCAGGATTAGAAAAACAATCTATAAAGCTATTTATTAATCTTTTATAATACTTTTGGGTATTATCTTTACTAGCTTTTAATTTAAGTCTTCGTTCCTTTAACTGCTTATATCTATTTGGATATTCTGATATGTCTTTTAGTAAATCATTATTGATAATAATAGAAGGTCCAAAACTATTAAAATCTATGTATAAGTAATTGTTATCCCCTGTTGTATCAACAACATTATTTAACCCTGATTTTAGTCCTTGAGGATTAATATCAGACTCTAATTCTCCGAATGATATTTTTTTATCAGTTAATTCCCCATTGACTAGATATTCATATGTTTCTTGTAGTTCAGGTAATTCTTTAATATATTTTTTTAAATTTGCATCAATTACAATATTGGATATGCTTTTACCATTAAAACTAACGATATCTTCCATTAATCGACCTTTTGAATGAGTAATATAACTTTTTGGTAAATTAAATTCTGATATTAGATTTAACCTCCAAGTAAAATATTCTTCTCTTTCTTTATATAATTTTTTTATAAAGTTTACTTTATATATAAGTTCTTCTAGTACTTTCTCTAATTCTTTTTCTGTTAATGGTTCTTCTAGGGAATAATTAAATACTCTCTTATCTAAATTTAACATTAAAGTATCTAGTTTTATGCTAGATGATCTAATAACTTCTTGAGTAACATCTAATGATACTGGAAATTCTTTTATACTAATTTCTTCTTTACTAACAGAATTAATAATATCTGTCATTAAAAAATTATCATAATAGTAATTATCTCCTCCGATGAAGATATTATTTTTATTATCTTGAATATATTTGACTAATTTTTTTGCATCATCATATATTAATACTTTTTCTCCTTCTTTTTCAAATAATATAAACCAGTGATTATTAATTTTCTTTAATTTATAAAATATCATAGCCTTTCCCCTTCCTTAAAAGTTGGTCTTTATTATATTACTATAATGTTTATTTGTCAAATTGTTTTGTATATATTTATTTTTACTATTTATACTAATAATGAGGTGTTTTAATATGAATATATTAGATGTATCTTATAGATCGATAGTTACATTAATTATATTATTTTTTATTACAAAGATGCTTGGTAAGAAACAAATATCCCAGCTTAGTCTATTTGATTATGTGGTAGGTATTACAATTGGCAATATAGCAGGAGATATTTCTATTGATATACAAAGGAGTATGATAGATGGAATTCTTTCTTTATTTATATATGGATTTGTTTCTTTATTTATTTCTTTTGTTACGAGGAAAAGTATAATACTTAGAAGATTCTTTATTGGTGTACCAACAGTACTTGTGGAAAATGGTAAAATAATTGAATCTGGACTTAGTAAATGTAAAATTGATGTAAATGAACTTTTAGCGGAAGCTAGAAATTCAGGGTACTTTGATTTAACAGAAATAAACTATGCTATTATGGAAACAGATGGTAAGATTAGTTTTCTTTTATATGAATGGGCTAAACCTAGTAATAAGAAAGATTTAAAGATTAAAACTAGTGATAATAGTCTGGTTACTAATTTAATTATTGATGGTCAGATTTTAAATAATAATCTTAAAAATATAAATAAAGATAAAGAATGGTTAATGCACGAACTTAAAGTTAATGGTTATAATGATATAGATGATGTCCTTCTTGTTACTTATGATAGTAATAATAAATTTACTATATATCGAAAGAATATAAAACCTGAAAAAAATACTGTTTTAGAATAGTATTTTTTGTTTGTTTTTGTTATAATGGTAAGGTGGGAAGTGTAGTAATGAAGAAGTATAAGTGGTTGATATTTGTAATTATAGGTATTATTATTGGTAGTATTGTTTTTTTATTGTATCCAAGGATTAAACTTAATAATAAATTAATTAAATTAGAAAGTGAATATACTCCTGATGTTAGGGTTTATAATATTATTAGTGATTTATCTAAGAATGTTAAAACAACTAATAATGTTGATACTAGTAAATTAGGTAAATATGATGTTAATGTAAAGTTTAAATACTTATTTATTACTTTTAAAAAGAAATATGTAGTGGAAGTAGTCGATAGAGAAAAACCTGTGATTAGTTTAGTTGGTAGTGAAGTTGGTATTGCTTGTCCTGGTAAAGAATATGTAGATGAGGGAGCTACTGCGAGTGATAACTATGATGGAGATATTACTGATAAAATTAAAGTAGAACTAGGAGACAATAAACTAGTATATAGGGTTTCTGATAGTTCCGGTAATACTAATAAAATAGAGAGAAGCATTGAATATAAGGATGAAGAAAGTCCTATTATTGAGTTAAAAGGTAATAGTACTATATACTTGTATGTTGGTAATAGTTATAGTGAACCGGGATACACCGCGAATGATAATTGCGATGGAGATATTACTGATAAAGTAAAAGTATCTAATGATATAAATACATCAAGCACTGGTACTTATAAAATTACTTATAGTGTAACTGATAGTAATGGTAATAATGCTTCAGTAGAAAGAACGGTAGTAGTAAGGAAAAGAACTGTTTATAATACTTATGGTGATGGATTAGTATATCTTACCTTTGATGATGGTCCTAGTGAAAGAACAAGAGAAATACTTAATATATTAGATGAAGAAGGTATTAAAGCTACTTTCTTTGTATGTGGAGCTAATGAATATACAAAAAGAGCTTATAATTCAGGGCATACGATAGCACTACATTCTAATACACATAATTATTCTTATATTTATGCCAGTAGTAGTAACTTTTTTGAAGATTTAACCGCTATTGATAATAAAGTGTATAATGTTATTGGTATACACTCTAAATATACAAGATTTCCTGGAGGTAGTTCTAATACGATAAGTAGAAATTATTCTTATGGTATTATGACTTATTTAACTGGTGAAGTAGAAAATAGAGGTTACACTTATTTTGATTGGAATGTTGATTCTAATGATGCGGGAAGTGATGTATATAATAGTGATAATATCTATGCTAATGTTATTAATCATTTATCACATAGTAAAACAAATATTGTCTTAATGCATGATTCCGGAGGACATACCGCTACTGTTAAGGCTCTTAGAAATATAATAAGGACTGCTAAAGAGTATGGTTATTCTTTTAAAGCAATAGATAGTAGTACTCCAGTAGTTCATCATGGTGTTAATAATTAATATTGTTTGACATTAGAATTGTAAAGTTTGATATTATTTATTGACTATTATATTATATTTATATTATTATATAGGTATAGAGGAGGGAAAAATATGTTTGATTTTGATGATAAATTAAAAGAACAAATGAATATTGCTAAAACGACACCTGATATTGAAAGAAGGAAGGAAGATTACGGAAAAATACTAGCTAGAACTGATTTTAATAATTCTTCACGTCTAAAAAATGCTTACATATTATTTAGAAAATTTATTACTGAGGCATACCCAGCATTTATTTCTTCATTAATAGAAAGAGATCGTAATGATTTATATCAAAAAGGAAGTGAATATACAGTTCTTTCTGGTGATTTTTTCTTTAATCCTGATCTTTCATATAAAAGCGATTACACATTTAATGGTACAAATACTATTAGATCTTCTTCATTGTGCTATGTAAGTTGCTTTGTTGAATTTGAGGAGATGATTGAAAGGTTTCTTAAAAGAAATAATATTGGTGAACTTAAAAAAAATAGTGACTCAGATATAATTAAATTTTCTGGGACATTTCCGCAATTAAAGAATGCATACCTGATGGAATTACAATTATTAGAAAAAACACAGGCTGATCTTGCAGCTGCAAATGAATATAAAAGTGATGCTTTTGATTTTGACAAAATGTTTAGTAGCCAAAAAGAGATGGCAAAAAAATTACTTAGTGATAAGATAAAACTAAATAATGCGGTTCAAAAGGGGTCTGCTTCTTTAGAATTATATAATTTTTTTATTGAAAATATATATCCTTCTTTAATTAAAAACCGAATTGAAACAGCCACTTGCGGACAAGTAAGTCGTCTTCCTGTAAATGAAGAAGGTTTTTCTATTATTGAGGAGGAAGACATTAATAACTTCTTTCTTTATATAAAATTATTTTTTAGACATTCAAATTCTGATATACCTTATATTTACTATGATGGTACAGATAAAATAATTATTGATGCAGATAAAGAAATATTTGATGACTTGCTACACAACTTTTTTTCCGAGTTTTGTAAAAGTCATAATTTGGGCTATTATTATGAAACTAACGGATATCCTTTTGTAATGACACTTTGTGGCCATGGCAGAGATTTAAAAAATTGGTATTATGAAGAACGAGAAAAAACAATAAAAAGAAGGGCAAATATAGCCCAAGAAATGAATCCTTTTCCTAAAAGATAATGCAATTTATTAACATAATTCTGAGAAGGTATAAAATAATATCTTCTTTTTTTATTGTAATAATTAGAAATAGATGTTATACTTTTATTGTGAAAGAATAAATAGTTTGGCTAGAAATGAAGTGATTTATGAAAAGAATTAATGTATTAATAAGTATACTTTCTTTAGTATGTATATGTGCTCTAGTAGTAGTGTTTACTGTTAATCAAAATGTTACTTTTGAACTTAAAGGAGAAGAAAATATTACTATAGAGGTTAATACTAATTATATTGATGAAGGAGTTACTGCTAGGGTATTTAAAAATGATATAAGTAATTATGTTCAAGTTAAGAATAAAGTAGATTATGGTAAAGTAGGTACTTATAATATTAATTATTATCTTACATATGCTGGCAAAGTATATATGCTTACTAGAACTGTTAATGTTGTTGATAATATGGAGTAAAATAAATCGTTATTTTACTTTTTTATTTTATGTTTATATGGTATAATTTTATATGAAATATGGAGGTAGATAATATGCTTGATTATATTATTATTGGACTTATTGTCATTGTTATTATTTTAGTTATTATTGCTATTAGTAAAAATGTTAATGAAGGTAAGATTACAGAAAGACTTGGTAACTTAGAAACAACTACTGTTAAAGAATTATCAAAGTTTCAAATTGATATTATGAAGACAATGAATGATAATTTTAATAGCTTAAATGATAGGATGGAAAAGAAACTTAGTGATATTAATAATAAGGTTAATGAAAGACTTGATGATAATTTTGCTAAAACTAATAGGACTTTTACAAATATACTAGAAAGGTTATCTAAAATTGATGAAGCTCAAAAGAAGATTGATACTTTATCAACAGATATTGTATCACTACAGAGTATTCTAACTGATAAGAAAAGTAGAGGAATATTTGGTGAAATTAATCTTAAACATATTCTTGTCAGTATTTTTGGAGAAAGAAATGATAATGTCTATAGACTTCAATATACTTTTCCTAATGGAACAATTGCTGATTCTGTAGTATTTGCACCAGAGCCACTAGGAACTGTGGCTATTGACTCTAAATTTCCTTTAGAACATTATCAAAAAATGGTCGATAGAAATTTATCTAAATTAGATAGAGAACTAGCGGAAAAAGAATTTAAAATAGATGTTAAAAAACATATTGATGCTATTAGTAGTAAATATATTATTCCTGGTATTACTTCTGATCAAGCTATTATGTTTTTACCAGCAGAGGCTTTATTTGCAGAGATTAATGCTTATCATAGTGACTTAGTTGAATATGCTCATAGAAAGAGAGTATGGATATGTTCTCCAACGACTTTAATTAGTACTTTTACTGTTATTGAAGTACTTCTTAAGAATATGGAAAGAGATAAGTATGCTAGTATTATTCATGAAGAATTAAATAAACTTGGTATTGAATTTTCTAGATATAGAGAAAGATGGGATAAGTTATCGCGAAGTATCGAAACAGTTAATAAAGATATTGAAAATATTCATGTTACTACTGATAAGATTAGTAAGAGATTTGATTCTATTAGTAGAGTTGAGATAGATGATACAAAAAAAATTAGTGAATAAAAACTCTTAATAATATTCTTCATTTTACATAAGTTTTAATGAGGGATATTATGATAAGAGTTTTTTTCTTTTTATTTGGTTTTGGTTTTACTACATTAGGATTTAGTTTTATGATTTTATATTTAAATTTATTTACTATTGGGTATAATTTTTATGATTATGTTAATTTTATCATTAGAAGGCCAGAATGCTATTTAGGAATTTTTGGCTTTATTATTATGACTATATCTATTATTGCTAAAGGAGATGAAAAGAATGAATTATATTTATGATATTGTACTTAATTTTAATAAAGAATATTTTTATTTTTATGAATGGAATAAGAAAGATAATATTGTTAATATTAAGAAGATTCCTCTTTTTGTAGTAGATAATAATACTTTTAATATGATGAAATACGATAAGGTAGTAGTGGATTCTAGTTTTACTGAATTAATTAAAGATAAAACTTATACTTACTCAAAGAATAAAATAGGTAGTGCATGTCTAATATCTAATGGTAAAGAAGTAATTGGAATTCTTTTTGATAATAATGGTAATTTGATTAAAAGAAGTAGTTTACTTATCGATGAAGAAGAAGAAGTATTAGATGAAATTGTTAATGATGATATTTATAATATTAATATTGTTAGTAGTAAAAAAGTTAAAAGGGAGGATATTAATAGAACAGAAAGAGAAAAGAAATTATTTTTAAATAAATATATTAAAAGAGAAAATAATATTATTAATTTGAAGTATTTATATTATGATTATTTTGAAAGAGAAGAAGATGATATTTCTCTTATTAAAAAGAAATTACTTGATAATATTAATGGTATATGGTCTGATAAACTTAATTCTTTTTATGAAACAGTTAAAATATTTAATAAAATTAATAATTAACTTATCAACAAGTATTGTTGATGAATTAAAATATATATAATAAAAAGTGATCAAATTGACCACTTTATTTTATTTATATTGAGAAATATAAGTATTATATTTGTCTTCTAGTACTGTATCAGAAAACTTAAGATTTGCTTTTTCTCTCATATTATCTAAGGCTTTATATTGAATATTTTCATCTTCAGACTTCTTTTCATCTACTAGAGAACTGATAATTTCATCTTTAACATCTTCAAGAGATGGTTTTTCTTTTTGATCTATTCTGTATACAATGTGATATCCATAAGAAGTCTTTACTGGTGTTTTACTATATGAATTATCTTCTAGTTTTTGCATTTCTTCCATATATGCTGATTCTAAATTTGCATTATATGATTTATATCCTAATTCTTCATATGTAATATCATCTTTATATTCTTCTTTTACTTCATCAAATGTCTTTCCGTCATTTAATTTAGAAATTATTTCTTTAGCTTTATCTTCAGCTTCTTTTTTCTCTTCATCTGATGCTGAACTATCTACTTTTACCAAGATGTGTTTAGTATTAATATCTCCATATACTTTATCATCATAGTAATCTTCTATTTCACTGTCAGATATATCTTTCTTAATATAATCCTCAGTATATTTGTTTCTTCTGTATTGTAGTTTTAAATATTCTAAGAATGCTTTTTCGCTACCAAATCCATTTCTTGTTAAAAAGGCTTCTTTTTCCATTCCATAATATGCTTTATACATATTGTAATAGTTTTCTGCTTGACTTTCTACTTCATCATTCATTTCATCATCTTCAGGATATTTTTCCTCAAGTAATTTATTATCTAATTTATCTAATAATGAACTAATTGAATATATTTGTTTCATATCTTCATATAGATCATCGGCTGTTACTACTAATCCATCAATTTCTGCGACTGGCTCGGTACCATCTTTTAATTTAGCTATTCTATCTGGCCATATTAGGATAACGACTAATAGTGTGGCAAGTACTCCTCCGACAACTCCGTAGATAGCAAGTCTATACTTATCTACAAACTCGATTACTTTCATTACTTTATCATCATTCTTTTTTGATGATATTTTTTTTACTTCTTCTTTCTTATTATTCTTTTTATTTTTAACCTCTTCTTTGATATTTTTCTTTTTGTTTTCTTCTTTTTTTGCCATAAATATTCTCCTTTCAGTTTTTTATGTACATTAATATAATAGCAAAAATAGGTAAAAAAAACAA
>ODAI012285876.1_pt1 | contig 49031 bp, 40 predicted proteins | sample 1539321 | NCBI WGS metagenome assembly ODAI01 (sample SAMN02144231, study PRJEB22623) | gut metagenome | biome: sheep rumen | host: Ovis aries | place: New Zealand
AAAAAAAGAATAATTCATAAAAAGAATTTACCCTAACCCTCACCAAGAATTTCTAAACTCGTTAACACTCGTTAAGAAATTCTATCCTCTCCCAATGGAGAGGAATAAGCTTTGTATGCAACAAAATATGTTTTTTGTTGTATTTAGGTATCGAATTATTTGCATATACTGCAAGAATAAGACTTGTTTATTTTACTGTAACATTATATATATTTACCAAAATTTAGTGTCTTTTTGAGGAACTGTGTTCCGAAAAATCCAGCTTATTATTAACTGTATTTATTCAGTCAAAATTTATCACAGACAGTAATAATTTCTTGGCGTGAAGGAATAAGATTTAAAATTGCAAATTGCAGGATTCGAAAATTAGAAATCCTTGTTAAGTGCCAGATTAAACTTTAGGATTTTATCAAAATTTGTAAAGAAATGTAACAAAAATTTTTAACATTGAAATCAGACGATTTTTTTAAACTTTATATATATAACGAGAGTAAAAAGGTATAAACATGGTTCAAGCAATTAACGGAGCACAAAACAGTTATAATTTCTTCCAAGTTAAACCGGTCAATGAGCGAGAGGCAGGCGGTGCCGGTGCTATTCGCGGCGGAAGCAACTTTTTTGTTAATCCGGGTAGTGAAATTACAAGTTTTTATGGCGAATACGGAGTTGGTATAACACATGCATTCTCTGCCACTACAAACATTGACGGTTCAAGAGTTATATCAGGTATTGACGGTGAAGGATTGGCTCACAGAAATGCAAATGAGTACGGTTTCCACGCAATAGGTTAAATTTTTACGCAGGTCATGACCTGCAAAAATATATATAATTACGACCCATGGTGGGTCGTTTTTTGTTGCATTTTATCTCAGGGTTCTTTATACTGGGATTATATGAATAACATTTTTGAAAAAAATATAAGTGCTTTAAAGCAAAAAAACGAAAAACTCGCAGATAACTTAGAAAAATATATATTATCTGATGTTCCGCAGCTTGTCAAAGAAAATAACTCCTTTAACTTTTTATATAAAGGAAAACTGCTGCATAACCCGATAAATCCGTTGGGAGAAGCAGCTGAAATATTTTCAATGGCTGAAAATACGCCTGTTACAATCCATTTGATTTACGGGATGGGACTCGGGTATTTATTTCAATATACTTCTGCAAAATCAGAAGGTACTGTTATTTTATATGAGCCCGACTTAAATATTTTAAGGACAGCATTTACTCTTGTTGATTTTTCCAACGATATATTGAAAAAAAATGTATATTTAACAAATGACTTTAATCAAGCCTGTGATTATATTTATCAAAAATCAAATATGAAAAATACTCCGCTGTTATTATCAACAAGCGCATATAGAGAGCTTGAGCCGGATAAATTTAATAATATGGTTAGGGAGCTGCAAGAAATTGTCGGACGTTTCAGTTTAGATTTGAAATACACCCAAGAAAGATTTTTTGAGCTTTTAATAAAAACTGTTAATAATGTTCCAAAGCTTGTACATGAAGTTCCTATTGCCGAATTCAAAGATATTTACAAAGGTAAAACTGCTGTAGTAGTATCAGCCGGCCCAACATTAGACAGAAATATAGAAACAATTAAAAAATACAGAGATAATATAATTTTAATTACGGTCGGAACTGCAATGAAAGCTCTGTCAAAAAACAACGTAACACCGGATTTTTTGTGCGTAATAGAGGCAAATGATTGCTCCAAGCAAATTGCTGGACTTGATTTAACAAATGTTAATTTTATAACAGAACCATTTTCAAATCCGAATTTAAGAAAATTTGAATTTAAGAATACATATTCTCACATCTCACAGAACCTTCCCATAAACGAGTTTTGGTGTGATATATCAAAAGTAAACAATAAAGAGTATTGGTCTAAAGGAACTGTATCATATACAGCTTTAAATGTAGCAAGGATTTTGGGTTGTTCTAAAATTGTTCTTGTGGGGCAAGATTTGGCGTATATTGAAGGGCAATGCTACAGTAAGGATTCTGCGTATAAAGATTTAACTTGCGTGTACAATGAAACTCTTAAAAAGTGGGAAATTACGGCATTGGATTTTGAAAACTTCTGTAACTCACTAGGAAATTACGATGACCCCGAAGTTAGAAAACAAATTGCAATAAATCGATTGAAAAATCTGAATGCGGCTTTGTACTACGTTAAAGGAATTAACGGAGATATGATTCCGACAGAATCCGTTTATGCGGCTTTTATACAGCCATTGAGCGAATTTACGCAGCTTTATCCCGACAGAGAATACATTAATACATCTCTTGTCGGAGCACAAATAGACGGTTTCCAAAATATACCGCTTGAAGAAGCTTTAAAATCTTCTGATTATATAGAAAATAGAACTATGACAACAGATTTTAAATATAATATACAAAATATAAAAGATAATTTATTTAAAGCAAAAGAAAGTCTAAAACCGGCTTTATTTATAACAGACGAGCTGAAAAAAATCAGCAAATCCATGAATAACGATTTAAAGCGATATAAAAATATAACACAGGAAATTTTAAAAAACTTAAAAAGATTATCAACGGGATATGCAGCATTAAGTTGTGATTTTGGGGCAAAAAATAAGCTATTTGATTTTATTATGACAGCAGAAAAGATTGATATAGATTATGAGATGAAAATGCTTAGAGAATTTACGGTAGAATCTGTATCGAATATTGTTCAGAAAATCTCAAATTATGCTGATAAGGCAGAAGAAAAAATACATAGCTTTTCGGTAGAAACGGATAAAATATTAGGTGAACTTTAATGAAAGTCTTGATACAAAGGGTAAAAAGAGCAGAAGTAAATATAGATAACAAACCATTCTCTTCAATACGGCAGGGAATATTAGCATTAGTAGGCATAGAAAAAGGTGATACAAAAGAACAAGTGGAAAAACTTGCGAAAAAAGTTGTAAATTTGCGAATTTTTCCCGATGAAAATGATAAAATGAATCTTTCATTACTTGATATAAAAGGTGAAATGCTTATTGTATCTCAGTTTACTTTGTGCGGAGATTGCAAAAAGGGCACCCGTCCGAGTTTCGATAAATCTGCCGCACCGCAAATTGCCAAGGAGTTATACGAATATTTTATTACACTGGTTAACTCATACGGGATAAAAACAGGTACAGGTATGTTTGGTGCAATGATGGAAGTGTCATTAGTAAATGACGGCCCCGTTACATTCATGCTAAGTGCAGATGCAAAAGAATTAACAAACGTATAGGCGAACGAAATTTACTTATTTTGCTTCTTTTTTAATTGATTCTGTCTTAGACTCCAAAATAATCCGCAATCCAACAAAATAATTCCTGCAATGAGAGATGCTATTCCTTTTTTACTTGTGCTTTCTTTTCCAAATAAAAAATCATGACTTATTTTGGACAGTCCCCGTCTAAATTCTTTAGATTTATTTGAATGGATTTTAATAATATTTTTTACTGCTTCATCCAATTTACCTCGTTCTGCGACAAATACTTTGCCAATTATCGAAAATGTATTATAAATAGGTTGCAGCTTTTCTGATATAGGTTTAGATGCTTTCTTAACAACGATGCTGTATAGCGGGAGCTCTTCTATTTTTTGTAACAAACCTATTGATTCAAGCTCTTGTTTTAACTTTGGATTTTTTCCTTCATATATAAGTTTCAATTCTTCAAGTTTTTCAGATGTTCTTTTTTTGAAAAATTCTTTATTAACTGATTTTTTTTCGAATTCTTTTAAATTTATGTATTTCAATGGGTTTAAAAGTTCTTTATCATTTTTGTCATTTCCTGCTGTGATAATGATATCATTTTGTTTTAATGTATCTTCAACTAATAATTTCGTATTGTAAGATTTATTTTTTGCTTCTCCGCTCGGACGTACTTTGTGTATATCTTGCTTAAAAGGGAATATATCACAGGTGAAAAAAATATTTTTTGAATTAAAAAATTCTTTATATCCTCCTTCTGTAATCAAGCTTTGCGGAAACGGCAGAAATATTTTTTTATCTCTTAAAAGTTTTACGCATTCTTTATAACTGTCATAAGAACGTTGTGTTGTTATATGGAAATCAATATTGTCTTTTGTGTTTTCAAAAAAATTATTCATTTTTTCAGAATATGTTCTCATCTCGCTAATATTTATGCCTAAATTTATTTTAGACTGCGATACAGGAAGATAAGTTCCGTCAAAGTCAGAATAGAAATGTACCTTACCGGCTGAAAAACTAATATTAGAAGAACTTGTTATCTTCATATACACACACCTTTTGAAAAAATAATACAACTAAAGTTCTTTATTTGCAATATATTGAACAATATTTTTATATGTAACAATTCTTTAACAATTTACAAGAAAACATGAGCTTTTTTTTATCTTTCAAGTTACAATGTTTCTTGGAGTGGAATTTATGGAAGCAACAATGGACTTTGAACTCACAAATTACAATTTTTATTCAAGCCGATTGGATATGGAGTTAATATCCAACATAGTTGACACCCTAAAGGAAATTCTTGAAGAAGATAAAAAAGAAGAACAACCGCTGTTTTTGAGAGTCGCAGATGATTTTATTCTTAACATTGCCCGCAAAGTTGTTCAAGAAAAGAAAAAGACTTTTTTAATCGGAATTACGGGTGAAAGTGCTTCCGGTAAGACAGTTTTTGTAGATAATACAATTGAAGCTGTAGTTAGAGAAAAAAAAGAAGGAATATATACCGTAATTCGTCAGGATGATTATTATAAAGATACTTCCAAAGAGCTTAAGGAAGCCGGCAGTTATGATGCTTTATTTAAAACCGGATTCAGTTTTGATACCCCTGATGTAATAGATTTAGCATTAATGCGTAAACACTTGGAAGGTTTAAAACATGGCGAAACGGTTCAATCACCTAAATATGATTTTGTAACGTGCGAATCACATCCGAATGGTGACATAAAAAAACCGGCAAAAGTTATTTTAACAGAAGGCTTATATGTTCTAAACGACGAAGTCAGAGATATTATGGACGTTAAAGTTTATGTATTCACTCCAATTGATGTAATAAAAGAACGTTGGTATAAACGTGCCGTTTCAAGAGGTAAAACAGGTGAAGCTGCTGACTTACAATTTAAGGACGTTAATGCTACCGCACAAAAATATATAAGACCTACGTATAATATAGCGGATTGTATTATTAACGGAATGGTTGACAAGGATTATATTAAGGTTATAACCGATAAAATTATGGCAAGATTAAGTGAAGTTTGCTGTTAGAGATTTAAAAAAAAGAGGGTGACTAAAAAGTCACCCTCTTTTTTTGTGTAGCGTGTATTTTTAATTCAATCCTTGCAAAGATAATGCTGCTGCTCTTGCAACATTTGGATTTGGATCTGTTTGAGCCAGTGTAAACAGTGTTGATAATTCTTCTTTATATTCCGGACGCTGAATATGTCTCAATGCATCAATTGCAGCTAATTTTATTCCTGAGTCCGGATCTTTTCGTAATGCATTAACTATTGCAGAAACCCCCGGAGCATCAGTTATCGGAACAATTTTACCTTCTTTTGCCTGATAATCTTCTATAAATAACTCTGCAAGCGCACCCAGCGCTGTTATTGCATATTCCTTATTTCTTTCTGCAAGCTCCATTGGCGACAAATTTGTAGCCAATGAAATCTCATCATCAGACATTTTGTAGGGAAGATTATTTACGGCTTTAGGGTCTTTTTCTACCGCCATAATATTTGCAATAATTTTTTGGCGAGCTTCCATTTGCTGTTTTGTAGGCGGCTGAAGTTTTGTAACATCTTCGGATGATATATTAATCAATCCCGTAAATACGTCACTTACCAAATAATTTTTCGCATTTTCAGTATCAAGCAAAACAGTTCTTACAATTTCTTCAATCTGCTGTGCTTGTACATCTCTGTTACTACTGTTTAAATTTTCAGAAACAAGAGCTATATCAACCGGAGGTAAAATCTTCTCTGAAGGTATTATTTCAGGTCTTTTTACCTCTTTTTCGGCAGCTCTGAAAGATAGTGCAGAAGTTACATCAAGAGTTTTTTTTTCAGCCGAGTCTTCTTTTTCAGCTTCTAATGTTGTAAAATTCGGAGCAGGAACTCCTGTATCTTCAACTTTTTCTGTATTATTTTTGATTTCTGCTTCATCTTGTGCAGCAGGCAGTGCTATAGGGTTCACATTAAGCATCTCGTATGTTACGATACCGTCAGCTTCAGGATAATCATAAACTTTTTGTGGTTCTGTATTAACTTTCGGGTTGTCAATATGTATTTTTACCGCGTTATAGATACCACTATCATTATTTATCTCTTTTGTTTCTTGTTTATTTCCGGCATTAACTTCCGGTTTTCGTATGCTGATATTAACGGCATTGTATACAGGTTTGTTAAAATCAATAGCTTGTACCATACACATATTCCTTTCATCTACACTTTTCATTTCTATTAAAACCTATCAAAAAAATAAATTGCTTTTTTTGTAAATGATTTTTACAAATATTTACATTAATTTAAAAGTAACTCAAAATCTATATTGTAATATAGACTTATTTGTACTAAAATATCAGTATTAATAAGGCGCAGAATTAAAAGGGGATAAATCAATGAAATTTGTTGCGAATAAAGAGGATTTATTGAATGGAATCAGAATAGTAGAAAGAGCTACTGTTGTTAAAGGTTTACAACCTGTTTTAGCCAATGTGTTAATTGAAACTGTAGGAGATAATCAAATAAAGCTTTCTGCTACTGACTTTGACTTATCTGTTACAACGCTTATTAATGCAACGATAGAAGATAATGGCGCAATTACATTACCTGCAAAAAAACTCGGTGAGATTATATCAAGATTAAATGACGAATTAATTAAAGTTGAACTGAACGGCGCTACTGCTACAATTACTTGTAAAAATTCTAAATTTGATATTATAGGAATTTCTGCAAATGAATTTCCAAAAATAGAAGAAAATATTGAAGAAAATGATTGTATGGAAATCGAAACAGAACCTTTCACGAAAGCAATAAGAGAGGTTGTTTCCGCTGCAGCAGGATATGAAACAAACAACCTGCTGTCAGGCGTAGTTTGTCAGGTTAATAAAAATGTTTTAGAAATGGCAGCAACTGACGGAAATAGACTTGCAAGGGTAAGAGAAGTCGTTAAAAATTCGTCTACTGATGAAGAAAATCCTTTTGAAATGCTTATTTCATCTAAAGTATTATCAGAATTGTCAAAGATAGCAGCTCTTGTTGAATCTGAGAGTATAAAAATTTGTAAAGAACAGAAAAAAATTGTTATTACGGTTGATAAAACAAAAATTATAACTCGTCTTATGCAAGGACAGTTTCCTAAGTATAATCAATTGATTCCTCAAACATTCCCAAAAGAAGCTGTTTTAAACAAAGCTGATTTAATTTCTGCACTGGAAAGAGTTGCCGTCATGGTAAATGAAAAAAACAGCATAGTAAAATTTGAGTTTGCTGATAATACTTTGAAACTTTCCGGAGATTCGCCGGAAGCAGGTAATTCTCAAGATGAAGTAGATGCAAACTATATGGCAGAACCGCTTGCTATAGCATTTAACTATAAATTTATTTTGGAATTCTTAAAAATAGTTGAAGCAGAAGAGATTAAAATACAGTTAAATTCTTCGCTTTCAGCAACAGTATTTGCACCATGTTCAGACGAAGATTACATATATCTTGTAATGCCTGTTCAATTGAGGGGATAGGAGGATAAATGAAAGGCAAAGCTTTTAAATTCGGTGATAACATTTCAACTGACCATATTGCACCGGGAAGGCTGTTCCATTTGCGTTCTGATTTGCAAGAATTTTCTAAGCACGTTTTAGAAGATGCTGATGAAAATTTTGCTAAAAACATGAAAAAAGGTGATTTTGTAGTAGCAGGTAATAACTTTGGCCTAGGCTCATCAAGAGAACATGCGCCGCAAATTATTAAAATTGCCGGTGTAGGAGCTGTAATTGCAAAGTCTTTTGCCAGAATATTTTATCGTAATGCAATTAATATAGGATTGTTAGCGATAGAATGTGATACAGACGGTATTGATGCCGGCGATGAACTTGATTTGGACATCAAGGCAGGTACGTTAAAAAATATTACAAAAGGAACCATCATTCGCATTGAACCGCTTCCTGATGTAATGATAAGACTGTTGGAAGACGGCGGTTTAATCGAGCATATAAAGAAGAACGGTGATTTAGTATTGGGTTAGCATATTCCGCTTCTGATAATTTGTGTATCACCGGCATAATTAGAGCCGACAAGGGTGTTATCTTGCGTAAAGGTTTAGTTTATGTTAGTATCAAGAAAAATAGTAGAAGTATATATTAATTAAGGAGTTACTATGATTTCAGTAAACGATTTAAAAAATGGCTTAACTTTGGAATTAGATAACGGATTATGGACTGTTGTCGAATTCTTACACGTAAAACCGGGGAAAGGCGCAGCATTTGTAAGAACAAAACTTAAAAATGTTGAATCAGGAAACGTTGTAGAAAGAACTTTTAGAGCCGGTGAAAAAGTTGCAAAAGCTATGTTAGACCGCAGAGAAATGCAATATTTATATAAAGAAGGCGCTGATTACGTTATGATGGATAACGAAACTTATGAACAAATCCAAGTGACAGAAGACCAAGTCGGCGATGGTAAAAAATATTTAAAAGAAAATATGATAGTTCAAGTATTAAAACACGATACTAAAATTATTGGTGTGGATATTCCTGCGCACGTTGAATTGGAAGTTGTTGACACACCGCCTGCTGAAAAAGGAAACACTGCTCAAGGCGGAACAAAACCTGCAACACTTGAAACAGGCGCGGTAGTAAACGTTCCATTCTTTGTATCAAACGGCGATATTATTAGAGTTGATACAAGGAGCAATGAATACTTAGACAGATGTTAGAGAGGTGAATAAGTGAGCAAGTGACTAAGTGAATTAATATTGTCAGATAAGACGTAGTCGTAATCACTCAATTGCTTCGTTGCTTTATCACTTCATCACTTCTCCAAAAGGAGATTAAAATGGATTTTAAACCTGATTATATAGAAAAATTAGCAAAAATTATAAAAGACAACGGATTAACGGAAATCTCTATGGAAGATGGTGAACAAGCAATTACTATCAGAAAAGATTTGCCGGAGGTTTTGGTTGGAGCACCTGCTTCTGCACAGGCTCCACAAGCACAGCCTGCTGCTGCACCTGCACCTGCTAATTCAAATATAGAGCAAGAAGCAGTATCTCAAGGTAAGGCAATTACTTCTCCAATGGTAGGAACTTTTTATGCGGCATCTTCTCCGGATGCAGCTCCTTTTGTAGAAGTTGGCTCTGAAGTTGCGGTAGGAGATGTTGTTTGTATAATTGAAGCAATGAAACTAATGAATGAGATTAAGTCTGAACAAGCAGGAAAAGTTGTCAAAATATGTGTTAAAAACGGCGACCCTGTTGAATTTGGGCAAGTATTGATGTATGTTGAGTGAGGTGAGCAAGTGAACAAGTGAACCGGTGAGCAAGTGATTTTATAATCACTTAATCGCTTTATCACTCAATCACTCAATCACTTCCCCGGAGGGGATGAGAATGTTTAAACGAGTATTAATAGCAAACCGAGGTGAAATAGCAGTAAGGGTTATAAGAGCTTGTCGAGAGTTGGGAATTCCGACTGTTGCAATTTATTCACAAGCTGATGCGGAGTCCTTGCATGTCAGACTGGCAACGGATGCATATTGTATAGGCCCTGCACCTAGCAATCAAAGTTATTTAAATATACCGACTATTATATCTACAGCTTTAATGACCGGTTGTGATGCCATTCATCCGGGGTACGGATTTTTGTCCGAGAGAGCAGAGTTCGCTGAAATATGTGATATGTATAATATAAAATTTATCGGCCCTACAGCAGAAGCTATGCGTAAAATGGGAGATAAGGCAACTGCTCGTAAAACAATGATTGAAAATAATGTCCCTGTAACACCGGGAACAGGAATTGTAAAAACTACAAAAGAAGTACAGGAATTCGCTCATAAAGTAGGCTATCCTATTATCCTGAAAGCTACAGCAGGCGGAGGCGGTAAAGGAATGAGAGTTGTCAGAGCGGATGAAGAATTAGAATCAAACTTTAATTTATGCCGTCAAGAAGCTGAAAATTTCTTTGGAAACCCTGACGTTTATGCTGAAAAATTCTTGGAGAATCCAAGGCATATAGAAGTTCAAATTCTGGGGGATTCGTTTGGAAATGTTATTCACTTAGGTGAAAGGGATTGTTCTATTCAAAGACGACATCAAAAACTATTGGAAGAGGCTCCATCTCCTGCAATTGATGAAGAAACCCGTAAAGAAATGGGAGCCGCAGCGGTAAGAGCAGCTAAGGCTATAAACTATGAAGGAGCCGGCACTTGTGAATTTCTTTTGGACCATGATGGTAAATGGTATTTTATGGAAATGAATACAAGAGTTCAAGTTGAGCACTGCGTAACTGAAATGATTTCTCAGATAGATATAGTAAGAGAACAGATTTTAATAGCATCAGGAGAAAAACTGGGTTATACGCAAGATGATGTAAAACTTAGAGGGCATGCTATAGAATGTCGTATAAATGCTGAAGATCCTGAACATGATTTTATGCCTTGCCCAGGAAAAATCGACGGATATTTGGCTCCGGGAGGCTTCGGAATTAGAGTTGATTCACACGTATATCCCGGATATTCAATCCCGCCATACTATGATTCAATGATTGGAAAACTTATTTGCTGGGGTGAAAACAGAAAACAAGCCAGAAGAAGAATGTATCAAGCTTTGAAAGAATATGTTGTTGCCGGCATAAAGACAACAATACCATTTCATCAAAGACTTATTGAAGACGAAGTATTTAAAAGCGGTAACTTCAATACAGGTTTTATAGAAGAGTTTTATAAACGCAATAAAGATGAATAAAACATTTTAAGAGGAGAGATATTGTGCGTCAAAGACCGGTAGAGCAAGATGCAATTGAGCGTCGACATAATTTTGATGCTGTTGAAGATAATCTAACAGAAGAACAGGTTAGGCTTGAAGCAGCAAGATGTTTGAATTGTAAGAATCCGAGATGTGTGCAGGGTTGTCCTGTCAACATTCGGATTCCGGATTTTATAAAAGCATTGAAAGAAGACAGGTTAAATGATGCAGGTGATATAATCAGGGAGACGAGCATGCTTCCTTCTGTCTGCGGAAGAGTTTGTCCGCAAGAAAGGCAATGTGAAGGAAAGTGCGTACTTGGTATTAAGGGAGAAGCTGTTGCAATCGGTGCATTAGAAAGATACGTAGGAGACAATACCGCTCCCAAAGAAGCGGAGATTGTTCCGAGCGGGAAAAAAGTTGCCATTGTAGGTTCGGGGTGCGCAGGTATAACTGCGGCTTCCGATTTACGAAAAGCAGGTCATGATGTTACTGTTTTTGAGGCATTGCATAAATTTGGCGGAGTATTAAGATATGGAATACCTCCATTTAGACTTCCAAGAAAAGTTCTTGACAGAGAACTGGAAAATTTGAAAAAAATGGGAGTAAAATTTGAAAAGAACGTAATAGTAGGAAAGTCAATTACACTAAAACAACTTCAAGAAGATGGGTTTGATGCAATATTTATATGTTCCGGAGCAGGTTTACCCAAGATGATGAATATTCCGGGAGAAAACTTAAACGGAGTTTTTTCGGCAAATGAATTTTTAACAAGAGTAAATCTGATGCAAGCAAACGACGAAACAACAGCAACGCCTTTAAGAGTCGGAAAGTCTGTTGCAGTAATCGGTGGAGGCAACGTAGCAATGGATGCAGCCAGAACCGCTGTTAGAGTCGGATTCCAAAAAGTATTCATTGTATATAGAAGAACAGAGGCAGAACTTCCTGCCCGTTTGGAAGAGATAAGGCATGCTAAAGAAGAAGGGGTACAATTTGTATTTTTGCGTTCTCCAAAACAGATATATGATAAAGAAGGATATGTTAACGGCATGCAATTTGAGATTATGGAACTTGGAGAACCTGATTCATCAGGCAGGCGTTCACCGATTGGTACCGGAAAATTTATAGATTTAGACGTTGATACAGTAATCGTAGCACTGGGAACCGGACCAAATCCTATTATTCAAAAATCAGCTGCAATGGATGGTTTTAATTTTGAAATGGACAAAAAAGGCTATTTTACAGTTAATCCAGAAACAAGAGAAACATCAATTTCTGCAATCTACGCAGGAGGCGATGTAGCACCTGTTGGGGAATCTAACGCAATTAATGCAATGGGGGCAGGCAAAAGAGCTGCAAAAGCAATAAATGAATATTTAACGAATATTTAAATTATTTACAAAAATATTATTACATGATAAAATTCTTGTTATAGAAGAGTGCTAGTTATAAGGACAAATAAGAATGCTTATTGAAAAGTATTTGGAAGTAGTAGTTAAACAACGTGGTTCCGATTTACATATATCAGCCGGTTTACCTCCGGTAGTTCGTATAGACGGTAATTTGCAAAGAATGGATGTTCCGGCTTTGAAGCCCGAGGAAGTTGAATTATTATTATTTCCTATGTTAAACAAGGAACAGAGACGTAAGTTAGAACAAGATTGGGAGCTCGACTTTTCATATGGTATACAAGGTTTGAGCCGTTTTCGTGTAAATATATATAAAGACAGAGGAAATTATGCGGCAGCTTTTCGTGTAATCTCATCAAGAATTCCTGATTTTAAAGAGTTAGGTTTATCTGAGACAGTAAGAAAAATTGCGGAAAAACCGAGAGGATTAGTTCTTGTAACAGGTCCTACAGGTTCCGGTAAGTCAACAACACTTGCCGCAATGATAAATTATATCAACGAAACAAGATCTGAACATATTTTAACAATTGAAGACCCTATTGAATTTATTCATCCGTCAAAGCGCTCTATTATTCACCAAAGAGAATTAGGACAAGACACAAGAAGCTTTGCTAACGCTCTTAAATCAGCTCTTCGTGAAGACCCTGATATTATTCTGGTTGGTGAAATGAGAGATTTGGATACAATCAGACTGGCATTGACTGCTGCTGAAACAGGTCACTTAGTGTTCGGTACGTTGCACACTTCTTCTGCTTCTCAGACTATTGACCGTATTATTGACGTTTTCCCTGAAGGACAGCAGCAACAGGTACGTGTTCAATTATCAAACTCTTTAGTTGCGGTATTCTCTCAAACATTGTTACCGCTTTTGCAGGCTGATGGTACTAAGAGCGGCAGAGTTATGGCGCAAGAAGTTATGTTAGTTATCCCTGCTATTGCGAACTTGATTCGTGAAGCAAAAGCAGCACAAATATATTCTACTATGCAAACAAATTCCGGTTTTGGTATGCAAACATTAGAGATGGCTCTAAGAGATTTATATATTAAGAAAAAAGTCACTCTTGAAGATGCTTTATCACGTTCAAGCCGTCCTGAAGAATTCAAACGTGGTTTACAGAATTCATAACATATGAATTCTCTACTTTATCAAGCTTTTTGTTAAATTATATATTATTTCCAATTTAGATGAATCTTTGTTAATTTTTGCAAGGTTTTGATTAATCATTTTCATCAACTCTTCCGGAGCTTTGACATCATTAGTGGCAAAGAGTTCTTCTGATGTTATATCCAGAGCAGAAAGAATTTTATCAAACGTGTCAGCAGAAACAAAATTGTCCCCTACTTCAATACTACTTAACGCTTTTTGAGATATATCAATTAGTTCTGATAATCGTTCTTGCGTGAATCCTTGAGAAATACGATATTGTTTAATTTTTTTACCCAATTCATTTTTTATACCCATATTTTACAACCTTAACTTCTTAAATATATAAAATTAGTACTTACAATTACTATATATTAAGTTTTGTAAACTCCGAATCACTTGTAAATTCTACATTGTACCAATTTAGAAATTTTAATTCTATGTTTTTGGCAATTTCTTTTAACAAAAATACTTTATATATTCATCGAGAATATCCAAGAATAAAAGTAGAGAAATAAACACGATAGAAAAGGAGAAATTATTATGGGTAACGAACTAGGAGTATCAATTAACAAACCGCAAGTTAAAGGTTATGTACAAGCACAAGCAGGAAATGTTGTATTTGCAGGTGGAAACAATGTTGCAGATATTGGTGCAAAAGTCGGAGGAATATTCCAATACAAAGGCTTAAAAGTTGATGGTCAAATCGGTGCTGGCACTACATTTAACGCAAAATTAGGCGCAGATTTAAACCTTAAGCTGGATAACAGAACATCTCTTGAAATTGGTGGTTCTGCAAGAATTGACAGAGAAATGAAATCAAGTTCATTTACATCTTCATACAGTGCAAAAGCTTATTATAATTTTGATGGTGAGGACCGAGAAATCGCATTTCCTGAAGTCAAATATGAAACAAAATACAACAAAATAAATGTAACATCAGAGATGCATGCAGGTTTAAATTTTAAATCTCGAAAAGGCAGTTTTACTGTTGGTGCAATGATGGCAAATCGTGCCAGTTTAAATAAGGATATTACGCATCATTATAACGTAGATAATAAAGCTGAAATAGTTATTAATTCAGATAATACCGATGCTCTTATAAATACTTATCATGACATAAATAACCGTTGCAGTAATGAGCATATTTCTGCACAAGTTACCGGCTTCAGAGATACTGATTTTATGCCAAATCAAATCACAATTGAATACGAATCGGAATATAAAGAAGATGTTACACACAAAAAACCGTCAAGTCAACTTGTAGCGGGTGCTTACGCTAAGGGTGAGTATAATTTAGATCACAAAGGCAATACTCAATTGTTCGGTAACGCATCTTATCTTGGAAATAAATCTGCCGGAGAAGTTGGAATTAGATTTACATTTTAAATAAAAAAATCATTTTAAAAAACCGGTGTTTTTTAATAAAAAAACACCGGTTTTTAAATTATAGAAAGTCCACATTGTCAAAATAAAAAGCGTTCAACCAAAAATTTGCATATTCAAGATTAAACGCTTTATAAATATTAACGTATGGTGCAATTATTCGCACCAAAAATTGTTTTATGCCATTTCAACAGGCTGTTCTTGAGAGTGACCTTCTTTTCTTTCGAAAACAAGTTTTTCCTTACCTTCACCCTCTGAACTATCAAGCTTTAACAGAATAGTATCTCCAGGTTGATAAGCATTACCCAAAATCTCTTCTGCAAGCTGATCCTCAATTTTTCTTTGAATAAGTCTGCGAAGCGGTCTTGCGCCGTATGCTTCATTATAACCGTCTTTTGCAAGATAATCCTTAACTTCATCAGTGACCTCAATAGAAAGTTCCCTTTCGGATAATCTCTTAAATAAGTCTTTCATCATTAAGTCAACGATTTGTCTGATTTCTTCCTTGCTCAAGTGTGAGAACACAATAATGTCATCAATACGGTTCAAGAACTCAGGTCTAAATGCCTTCTTAAGCTCTTCATTAACAGTATCTTTTAGTTTTTCGTATTTATCCTTCTTAGCGTCATCCGAAGAAGCAGAGAAGCCCAATTTACCTTGAGTGGTAATCATGCTTGCACCAACGTTTGATGTCATAATTATGATTGTATTCTTAAAGTTGATATGTTTACCCTTAGCATCAGTTAAACGTCCGTCATCAAGTATTTGAAGAAGGATGTTAAATACATCAGGGTGAGCCTTCTCAATTTCATCAAAAAGAATAACGGAATAAGGTTTCTTTCTGACAAGTTCTGACATGTGACCGCCATCATCATAACCAACGTATCCAGGAGGAGAACCGATAAGTTTTGCAGTAGAATGTTTTTCCATAAATTCTGACATATCTACACGAATCATATTATCTTCACTTCCGAATACTGCTTCCGCAAGCGCTTTTGCAAGCTCTGTTTTACCTACACCCGTCGGACCTGAAAAAATAAAACTTCCGATTGGTCTGTTTGGTGATTTTAAACCTACTCGAGCGCGTCTTATAGCTTTAGATATTGCAACAACCGCATCAGACTGACCGATTACACGATTATGGAGAGTATCTTCCAATCTCATTAATCTTTCTGATTCGCCTTCCGTTAACTTGGTAACAGGAACACCTGTCATTGTTGCTATAACCTGTGCAACATCATCTTCTGTTACAGTAGGTTTATTTGCATCATTTTGTCTGCGCCATTCTTCTGAAACTTCTCTGATTTTGTCTTTCATGTTTGCTTCATCATCACGAAGTGCTGATGCTCTTTCAAACTCTTGATTTCTGATTGCTTCTTCTTTCTCTTTAATAATAGCTTTCAGTTCTTTATCAAGTTCTTTTCCTTCAGGAGAAAGTGTACAAACTTTCAAACGTACTTTTGATGAAGCTTCATCGATAACGTCAATAGCTTTATCAGGCAGGAATCTGTCGTTGATATATTTGCTTGACAATTTTGTTGCCGCAATTATCGCTTCATCAGATATATTCAAATTATGATGCTCTTCATATTTAGATTTTAAGCCTCTGATTATTTCAATAGTTTCATCAATAGTAGGTTCTTCAATAATTACAGGTTGGAAACGTCTTTCAAGAGCAGAATCTTTTTCGACGTATTTTCTGTATTCATCAGATGTAGTAGCGCCGATAACTTGAAGTTCGCCTCTTGACAGAGCCGGTTTAAGAATATTAGCCGCATCAATTGCGCCTTCTGCCGCACCTGCACCGATAAGAGTATGCATTTCATCGATAACAAGAATTACATTTCCTGCTTGTCTGATTTCGTCCATAATCTTTTTAAGACGTTCCTCAAATTCGCCTCTGTATTTTGTACCTGCAATCAATAAGCCCATATCAAGCTGTATGATTTTTTTGTCTTCCAAAATGTCAGGAACTTCGTTATTTACAATTCTTATTGCAAGACCTTCCGCTACTGCAGTTTTACCAACACCGGGTTCACCTAAAAGAACAGGGTTATTTTTAGTTCTTCTTGCAAGAATTTGTATAACACGTTCAATCTCTTTTTCTCTTCCGACAACAGGGTCTAATCTCATTTCTGATGCCGCAAGTGTTAAATCTGTGCCGTACTCATCAAGACTTGGAGTCTTAACCTTGCTTGCCGAAGAAGATGAAGAAGATCCGCTTCCGCTTCCTGCTCCTGCGCCTGCTGTCGGTTTAGAATCACCGAGCATCTTAACTACATTACTTCTGACTTTGTTTAAGTCAACACCGAGATTTTCAAGAACTCTGGCTGCAACACCTTCACCCTCTCTGATTAAACCGAGAAGAAGGTGCTCTGTTCCGATATAATTGTGACCAAGTTGTCTGGCTTCATCCCACGAAAGCTCAAGCACTCTCTTTGCTCTTGGAGTAAACGGAATTTCTACTGCCACAAACCCGGAACCTCTGCCGATAATCTTTTCTACCTCAATTCTGGCATCTTTAAGGTTAACACCCATAGATTTCAGTGTTTTTGCAGCAATTCCTGTTCCTTCACCGATAAGACCAAGCAGAACCTGCTCGGTACCGACAAAGTTATGACCAAGCCTTCTGGCTTCCTCTTGCGCAAGCATAATGACTTTAATCGCTTTTTCTGTAAAACGTTCGAACATTAATAAATTACCTCTTCTTTAAAATACGTATTTCTATGATAATTCTACTAAATATACCTGAAAAATTCAAGAGGATTAATAATAGAATTATATTTTTTCCAATTAAAAAATTTTTCTAAAAGATACTATTATGCATGATAATATGCAACAAAAATATATTTTGTTGCATACTTTATGTACTTCTTTTCCTCTCTTTATTTCGGATGTAAATAGAGGAGAAAAAGTAGATATAATAAGAGTTTTTGAATAAATGCAACAAAATATGTTTTTTGTTGCATACTTATTGCCAATTTTAATTATAGAAAAAGCTTCTATTTGCAAATAATATTTTTATAAATAACACTTAGCTTCCTGACCGGAAACACCGGCATAAAGTTCAACAAATTGCTTTGCAGGGCTTATATTTATCTTGGTTAATAAAACTTCTTCTATTTGGAAAAATCCTACTTCCGCAGACATTTCAATATCAATACGGATTGGTTTCTTTTCTCCTCTGTGAATGGAAATTCTATCTATGGCACTTGCTGAATATTTATGAATATCGCCGACTTTTGGAGTTGTATTTATAGCCAAAGGAATTCTTGCTCTTCCTTTTGCCATATCACAGCCATCCGCAATAAGAATAATACCGGCTTCTGTCGAATGAATTTTCCTTGAAGCCATATGTCCTATAATCGCCTCAATTGCAACCGATTTTACAACCGTTCTTCTGTGAAGATCATCCGGCAAAATATGCATTGCAGCTCTTTCTATTATCGGTTTTGCCAGAATTACAGACATCTCTTCATGTCCCTGTCTTCCAATCATCATACCTAAATCATGCATTAGACCCGCAAGAATAATAGCGCACATACTGTCCTCAAATGAACCTATTTCTTCCGCTTCTAAAGAAGTCGGGATTCCTGCTTCATGAAGAATGTTCAGCATTTTTATTGCATTTGCCGTAACCTGTCTCATGTGAACCGGCCCATGGTCATTATAACCTAAGCGTTTGATAGATACGTTGTTTGCATAATCCTGCATTTCCTGAAGCTCTGCATCATTAAAAAGATAATTTACAAGCTCCAAACACATAGGGTTATTCTGTAATCGCTTTAATATTTTCGACTCTACCGAAACTTCTTTTATAGATTTCATCATAATACCATTTTAACATATATTACATATGTTGTGAAGGTCTCTTTCAGAGTATGTAATGAGAGCGATTAAATCATATTTATCTAATACAACGGATATTGTTTACAAAGTTTTAAAGAATCATCTCTCAGTTTAATTAAAATTTCTTCATTTTCTGAATTTTTAATTGCTTCTGATATAATCCTTGCAACTTCCCTCATATCCTCTTCTTTAAACCCTCTTGTAGTCATAGCTGCAGCACCTAACCTTATACCGCTTGTTACAAAAGGACTTTGAGGATCATTTGGAACAGTGTTTTTATTCGCGGTAATTCCGACTCTTTCCAAAATATTTGCCATATCTTTACCTGTTTTACCGGTTTTTCTTAAATCTAAAGTCATCAAGTGATTCTCTGTCATACCGCCTACTATATCCAAACCGTTATCTAAAAGTCCTTGAGCAAGAGATTTTGCATTTTTAACAACTTGTGCTGCATATTCTTTGAAAGAAGGCTGCATTGCTTCTTTAAGGGCAACAGCTTTTCCTGCTATAATATGTTCCAACGGTCCGCCTTGAATTCCGGGGAATACAGCTTTATCTATTGCTTGAGCATACTCTTCATCACACATAATAATACCGCCTCTTGGTCCTCTTAAAGTTTTATGAGTGGTAGTTGTAACAATTTGTGCATAACCCGCAGGGGACGGATGAACGCCGCCTGCTATAAGCCCTGCAATATGAGCAATATCTGCCATCAAAATAGCACCGACTTCATCTGCAATTTCTCTAAATCGCTTAAAATCAATAATTTTTGAATAATTGCTTGCTCCGCAAATTATCAATTTCGGCTTGCATTCCAGTGCCATTTTTCTTACATTGTCATAATCAATACATCCGTCATCATCGACTCCGTATTGTGTAACATTGAAATACATTCCCGAAAAATTAACCGGAGAACCATGGCTTAAATGTCCTCCATTAGATAAATCCATACTCAAAACACTGTCGCCATGTTTAAGTAATGCCGCAAAAACAGCCATATTTGCTTGTGCTCCAGAATGCGGCTGTACATTTGCATGATCCATATGAAAAAGTTCGCACGCTCTTTTTTGAGCCAACTCCTCAATTTTATCAATAACTTCACATCCGTTGTAATAACGTTTATGAGGTTTTCCTTCCGCATATTTATTTGTTAGAACGCTTCCGCAAGCTTGCATTACTGCCTCAGATGTAAAATTTTCACTTGCAATCAGTTCTATTGTAGTTTGCTGTCTATTAAGTTCTTCATCAATATATTTTGCTACATCCGAATCAATCGCTCTTACTTTATCCAAATTCATATAAATCTCCTCTTAAATATCCCAATAATAAAATTATAGATTAAATTTAAGATTTAGTAAACTTTTGTTACATTACAATCTATATTTGTCAAATATTTTTTTTAGAAACTTTAATATAATTAAATATAAGGATGTAAATTATGAAAATTAATAATATTAATACGATATCGAATCAGTCACATATTTATGGTAATCAAAATAAAAAGCAGCAGGTTCAAAAAAATTCAAACAACCATTCAGAAATATTATCATATCCGATGAATTATTATGTGACATCTTTTAAAGGAATGAATTTAGCTAAAATGTACGATGAATACAATTGGTACATTAATCACGATAATATTCCTGCAATAAAGTCTTTTCTGAAAATGAATTTCCCCAAGGAAGAAATGGATGAATTTTTAACACATATATTAAGTACAAACGATAGAAGCTATCAATTAATTGATAGTATAGTATCTATGCCAAGAGAAGCAAAAAATATTTATGACGCATTAAAAGAAAAAATAGGCCCAACTTCTAAAAATTTAATGGTATTTGCATATGACAGTCCGTATAATGATGCATACAGAAGATACATTGAACAAAAGTTCAACAGAGCAAATACATTATCAGAACTTTTAAAAGTACGCCCCGATTGGAGCGGTGATATGCTTATGAAAAAATATATAAGTCTGGCTGGAAATGATGCATTAAAAATAGGCAATATTCCAAAACAAATTCCAAAGGAACATCTTGATAAAATTTTGGAATATTTGTCGGCAAAAATGGAAGTAGGTAATAAATCAGATAAAAAAATTGACAATCTTGTAATAGACGGAAGAACCTACGAATTTAAGTATTTTACAGAAGGCAGATCCAGCAAAAACGTTTTCGGACTTTTTATACCCGCAATGATGAAAAAATATGTCATTAAAATAGATTCTATGCAAAACAGAAGTCTGGATGCGCCTTTTGCACTCGGAACCTTAGCAAAAATTGATAAATATTTAACTGCTAACCGCAGCAGAAATTCAGCACCGTTGTGTTATTATGATCATGCAAGGAATTTTTCAATTTATAAGTACATTGAACATTCACCAATAAGTGAACATCCTAAGGATTTAAGCGTAATAAAAAAACATTTACCTGACTTTAATGCACTGGGGTTAGACTATAACGATACTGTCGGATATAAAAATTTCTTTGCCCTGAATGAACATTCTCTTGACACTCATTACAGAATGGACGGATATCAAGAGGCCTTGAATCGTGATGAATGGATATCTGTTGATAATGACCATGTTACATTCAGTAACAGATTCCAACCCATGATTGGTACTTATAACAGAACCCTTCCAAACGGAATGGGTATTGCTGTTTGTTAAAATAAATCTAAAAGGTTACGCTTCGGTTGATATCTTTATATTTTTCATCATTCGGAAGTTTAAAGCCAAAAATATTTCTTTCATCAGGAAAGCTTTTAACAAACATTATACCGCCATGCGCCTCAATAATCTTTTTGGACGTATACAGACCCAAGCCAATTCCGCTATGCGTCTTTGAAAAAGATACATATCTGGCAAAAATTTTATGTTGCTTATCAATAGGAAGATAAGGACTGTGATTTTCAAATCGAAAACAAGTATAATTATTTTCATTATATACAAATACTTTAAGTTCACTATCAGAATATGCATACTTAATGCTATTTGAAAGAAGATTCATAATAACACGTCTTATTTGAACAGTATCTCCCCAAACGGTTTCTTTCTGAGCAGAATTTTCCAATCTTATTGTTACATTTTTGTCTTTTGCTAAATAAGTCATTTCATCTGTACATTCTAATGCCAAGTCAGCAATAGAAACTTCTTCGGATTTAAGATTTATTGTTCCTTCTTCATTTTTATATGTTGCTAATACCGAACACAGCATTGCATTCATATATTTACAAGAATCCAAAACCATTTCCATTATTTCTCGTTGTTCAGGCGCAACTTTACCGAAATTTCCTTTTAAAATAAGTTCCAAAGCTCTGATTTGAGCGATTGTAGGATTTTTTAAATCATGACTTAAAGATGCAATAAAAGTTTCTCTTTGCTTTTGTATTGAACGGTTATTTTCAATTTGTTCAGCCGAATTGTCTGTAGAAATGTTCATATCTCTACGTTCTCCTCTTCTAACACAAATATGCTAGTATAAACTTTTAGACCAATAAATTACCCAACCAGCTAATTTTTGAAAGAGTTTTGATACATTATACAAGTTGAAGTACTTTCTCTGATGTTGGTATAGAAATATGAGTATTTATAAAATCTAAAGCCTTATTAAAAACAAATTCTTTTTCATTGTCGTATAAAACCATATGATAACTGTCATTTAATATAATCAAATCTTTATCTTTAGAAGATATTTTATTATAAACAGTTTTTGCAGATTTGACACTCGTTAAATCATCTTCTTTAGAGTGAATAAGTAAGATAGGAACATTAAATTCTTTTAAATGACTTCTAACAAAAGATGATAATTTTAACAATTCATAAAAACCTGTCATAGGAAAATCATTCATTCCGACATCCCCTTTTGAAAGAAGTTTTTTTATAACATTACGTGTTTTTTGATTTTTAATCCCATGAGGCTCGCATTCGGGATAATTGTAATAAAATCTTAGTATTGTAGAAATTCCTATCGGAATTAAACATTTATACCAAGGCAATCGCCACCCGTCTAAAAACAGAGTGGTAGAAAGTGATATAATTCCGTCAACTTTTTCTTTATATTTTTCACCGACACTAATTGCCAAAACTGCTCCTAAACACAACCCTGATACAAATACTTTTTCATATTTGGATTTTAAATATTCAAATTTTGAATAAGCAAAATTCAACCAATCCTGATACGTTACGGTGTATATTTCATCAAAATTATCGCCATGTCCGGGGATACAATCAGCATATATATCAAATCCGTTATTGTATAAAAACTGACCGTATTTTTTAAGTTCAAAAGGACTTCCGGTTAGTCCATGGAACAGGAGCACCGCTCCTTTTGGTTCTATATCTTCATGTATTAATTCAAAATCCAGTGACATAATAAAATCCATTTAAATCTATTATAAACATATGATATTGTTTAAAATGATTCTAAATTTGTATTCCACATTAACTTTACAGTATTAATTCTTACAAAAAAATCGGATGCTGCTATTTAAAACACCCGATTTTTATACTAATTATTAATTACTTTGTAAGTCTTGTTAACAATTGATCCAATAAATCAATTGACATTTCAATCTCATCATCAGAGATATACAACTGAGGAACAAGTGTAATTATGTTTTTAAAGAAACCGCCATTATTAAGGACAAGACCGCATTTCTTTCCATGATAACTTAAATCACCTTTCAAACCTTCTTCCTGCATAGCATCACAAAGGTCTCTATTTGGAGTATATCCGTCTTTTTGAGTTAATTCTATTCTTAATGCAAATCCTATACCGCCAACATCACCGACTTCAGGATATTTGTTTTTAAGATAATTCAAACCGCGCATAAATAATGCTGATTTTCTTTGTATTTCAGATTCAAATTTAGATTCTTCTTCTTCAACAATACTCATAACTTCATACGCAGCTCTTATACCAATCGGGTTAGAACAATATGTTGAATGAGCAGAACCCGGAGTAAATACATCAGGAGCGATGTACTTTTCTTTTGCCCATAAACCTGAAAGCGGATTCATGCCGTTTGTAATAGATTTTGCGAAAGTCATTACATCAGGAACTATGCCGTAATTTTCTATTGCCCATAACTTACCTGTTCTGAACATGCCCATTTGAACTTCGTCAATTACAAGCATAATATTATGTTCGTCTAAAATTTCTTTTAGTTCTTTGAAATACCATTTCGGAGCATCTATATATCCGCCCGTACCTAAAATAGGTTCACCTATAAATGCTTTAAATTCACATTCATTAGTTTTAGGGTCGTGAATTGCCTTATATTCAGATTCAAATTGTCTTGCAAATTGTTTTACACAGAAATGATTACAAGATTCACACTTCATGCCGTATGGGCATCTGAAGCAGTACGGGAACGGAACAAAGTTTGCTCTGTCTGCAAAATGACCGTATTTTTCTCTGTAACGAAAACTTGATGTAAGAGATGTTGCTCCTATTGTTCTGCCATGGTATCCGCCTTGGAATGCAAAGAAACCTTGTCTGCCTGTATAATTTCTTACAATTTTTATTGCATCTTCTGTAGCTTGTGCTCCGCCTACATTAAAATGCATTCTGCCTTTTTCGTGAAATCTTTTTTCTATCATTTTTGACATTTTTTCTGACAAAAGTGATTTATATGGCTGCAAAAATTTTGGAGTTAGCTGCGGCATTGTATTCATTTGATCAATTACAGCATTTGTAATTCTTTGATTTTTATAACCAAAATTTGCTGATGAATACATCATTTGCAAATCAAGATACGGAATATCTTTTGAGTCATACATGTATGAGCCTTCACAGCCTCTAAAAACCTTAGGATTGCTAGAATAATGAACAGTATCTCCCCAAGAACTATATTCACTATCTAATTCTTTAACTTTTTCATCTGATATCATATCAGTTTTTTCTTCTACACAAAACATTTTGCATACTCCTTAAATATTTTTGACGAATACAAAATTATCATATTATAACAAAAAAAGCAATAGTCTATTATCAGACCATTAACATTTGTAACATTTATTTATGTAGGAAAATAACATGTTAAAGCGTTAAAACATATGATTATACAATATTTATACATTCGCAGAATAACAAACAGTGAGGTTTATGTTAAAATTCTCTTATAAGGGGATTTTCTATGAATATAAAAATTTTAACTAAAATTGGAATAATATCCGGCAGTATTCTTACAGGGTTGTTTTTGTTATTTTTAATTCTACCTTTTTGTGTAAATTTTTTCATTAATAAATATACTCCGCAAATTGTCGGAGAAATTAACAAAGCAACAGGATTAAGTGCAGGAATAGAAGATATAAAGTTTGTCACAACACCAAAGCTTACTGCAGGTTTAAGTGTTAAAAAGTTTGAACTTTATACTCCTCAAAAAGAGCCCATATTTATTGGTGACAATTTTGAAGTAAAAATGTCACTTCTTCCTGTTTTAGCAAAAAAAATAAGATTAGATGTCATAAAAATTGATAATGCAGATTTAACTTTGAAATTTGATAAAAATGGAGATTTAAAATTTTTACAATACTTACCAAATCAAGAAAAATCAGATATTTCAAAAGAAGAAAACAATAATGCACCAATGGGAATGCCGTTTGGTTTAAAATTATCAAATCATCTTCCCGATATTCATGTCGGAAGATATAAGATTACTTTTTCCGAAGGGAATGACAAGTATGTTATTGACGGGCAAAAGACAGATGTAACCGACTTTATAATTAATAAAAGCGTAAAAATAATAGGAGCCGGAATTGTTACATTAAAAGAAAGAGAGCAATTCAGATACAACATTAACGTCTTTAATAAAATAATGCCTAATATAGAATTAAATGACCTTGTATTTAATCCTCAACCGAATCCGGAACAAACAGAACCGGTAAAAGTAAATATAATAGATATATTAAACGGATTATATGAATATAATATTACGGCAAACGCAGATATTAACTTAAAAACAACAAAAGAATCAACGGACGGCAAGATAATAATAAAAGATGTCTCAATAATAGATTTACCAAAATCAAATGCAGATTTAAATTTTAAAGGCAATACAATAGATGTGGATTCAAAAATTTATACTTCCGCAAATGAAATCTCTACTTTGAGAGGACAAGTTACAACCGGCAAGCAACCATATCTTAATCTGAATTTAAAAACGGATTTGGATATAACAAATGTTATAAATATAGTAAAGAAAATCGCTTTGATTTTTAACATACAAGATTTAAAAACTTTAACGGCAAACGGAAGATTGAGTGCGGATTTTAATTTGAAATCCGACATGAAAACAATTTTATCAAGCGGTTTTCTAAAAGTTCCTTTTGCTAAAATATATTACGGTGCTTACAATATAGGAATTGATAACATAAATGCAGATATTTCTCTGGCGGATAATAACGTAAACATAAAAAATGCAGGATTTTCTATTTTCGGACAACCTCTTAAGGTTTATGGCACATTATCAAAAGATGCTTATGCTGACATCCATGTTTCTGCTGATAAATTAAATTTGAAAGGTCTGCTTATTGCGCTCGGACAAGCTTCTTTGATGAAAGAAAACCCTGTATATTCGGGTCTTATTTCTATGGATGCTGTTATAAAAGGAAAATTAGATAAAATTAATCCCGTTATAAAACTGAATATTGATAACATTGATTTGAAAAATATTCCTGCCGATATAAGACTAAAAGCTCCGTCTACAGAAGTTAATATTACATCTGACGGAACGACATTCAGCGGAAGTGCAAAAAGTAATAACGTAAAATTAATAAATCCTGTTTTAACGGCAAGTGCTCCTTTAATCAGAGCAAATATTACGCCTGATGTAATAGAAATTACACCGACTCCCGTTACAATTGAAAAAATTAAAACGAATATATCAGGGAAAATATCAAATTATTTAACAGAGAAAATAGGACTTGATTTTACATCAACGGGTGATATTAAATCTACGCTAAAAGGTGATATGAATATTGCAAAACAGACCTTAAACCTTGTATATTCAACAACTGATTTGTCTGAAATAATTATTCCGATGTTTAATAGATCAAAACTTTCCTTTAGGGGTAAAGTAAATATAACAGGAAATATGGTTAATCCTATCCTCAGCGGAACTGCATCGGTTCCAATGGTTTCCATACCGGAAATTCCTGTAACAATGTCAAATATGGATTTGAAATTTAACGGAACAATTCTGCATGGAAGCGGCTATGTGAAAGAATTTTCATCAGGAGGAATAAAAGCCCAAAATTTAACAAGCGACTTTGAGCTTAAAGGGATGGATTTTTATCTGAAAAATCTTAAAGGAGATTCTTTTAACGGTAAAGTTAACGGTAATATTGTGTATAATTTATCAAATGCGAATACCAAAATCTCATTTAACGGGTCAGGGATGGATGCAGAATCTGCAATAGAAGGAGCGTCCGGAATTAAAAACGCCTTAACGGGCTCTTTAAGCTTTGATACAAATCTTACGCTAAGAGTACTTGAATACAATGCAATGATGAAGTCAATGAAGGGTAAATTGAATTTTAACATCAAAAACGGTGCATTCGGAACAATAGGACGTTTTGAAGGTTTTTTAGGAGCAGCCAATATTACACAAAATTATTTTCTTAAAAACACTGTAAATGCACTTTCAAATGCTGCAGGACTTGCAACAACTGCTCAATTTGATACTTTAGAAGGTTCTTTGGCTTTTTCTGACGGCTGGGCTAACTTAAATCCTGTTAAAAGTGCAGGTCCAAGTTTATGTTACTATATTACAGGCAAATATAATCTGACAAACGGAACCACAAACGTTAGTATTCTGGGACGTCTTGATGCCCCGATGGTAGCTAAACTGGGAGTATTAGGGACGCTTAATATGTCTGATATTATCGGAGATAAAGCAGCAAATGTACTTAAAATATTGACTTCAAATCCGCAGGGTGAAAAGACTGAATTAATTCCTGCTCTTACAAATAAAAGTACAAATTATCAGGATTTTAAAGTAACATTTAACGGCGGAGTTGATTCTAAAAGTTCTGTAAAATCTTTTAAATGGTTAAAAAATGCTGATTTGTCAAACCTGAAAACTCAAACGGCAAAAGATGTAGTTAACAGTGTAAAAGAAGCATATAAAACTGATATTAATACAACAAAAGAGCAAATAAATAACGCAATAGATGCAGAAAAGCAAAAAATTAACCATGCAAAAGAACAAATAAACACAACAAAAGAAGATTTTAAAAATCTTTGGAACAGTATTAAAGATTCAACAAAAAAACAGGAGCAAAAAAACAATACAGTAACAGAAACCGCTCCTGAAACAAAAATACAACCGGTTGAAACAGAAACAAAACCTGTTGAAGTCGAACCTGAATCAGCAACACCTGTTAATCAAGCAGAATCAAACAATCAGCAGAGCGATACATCACAATAGAAAATCTCTGTTAATCCACTTATCGGAAGAGCTAATATAATTTTATATTTGGATTTTGTTTGCGTTATAATTTAATCAAATAAAGGGATGTATATATGTCAATAAAACGTGATAAAAAGAAAAAAATTAAAGTAGCATTTCCTCATATGGGAACAATCTCAATTGCTTGGGCAGCAGGACTCAGAAAAATCGGAGTAGAACCGTATGTTCCTCCATACACCAGCAAGAAAACTCTGTCCTACGGAACAAAAAATTCTCCTGAAGCAATCTGCCTCCCATACAAACTTATTTTGGGTAATTTTATAGAAGCAATCGAAGGCGGTGCTGATTATGTTGCTATGATTACTTCTCCGGGAATTTGCAGATTGGGTGAATACGGAAATAATATTTACACAACATTAAAAGATTTAGGGTATAAAGCAAACTATATAGAACTTTCTTTGTATGACGGTATAAAAGGCTTGTATAGTTTTTTAAAAGAAATTTCCGGCAAAAATGACCCTGTATTAATTTTAAGAGCAATTAATATTACTATTCGTAAAATTTTTGCAATAGATGATTTAGATAAAGCTCTTTCGTATTACAGAGCAAGAGAGATAAGGACTGGTGATGCAGAAAAAAATTATAAAAAGGCTCTTAAGCTTATAGATAATGCAGATTCTACTCATGAACTCGGAAAAGCTTATAATTTAGCGCTAAAAGAAATTGAGAAAACAGAAATAGACGAAAATAGAGAAGTTTTAAATGTAGATTTAACAGGAGAAATATTTCTTGTTAATGACGAATTTTCTAATCAAAATATAGAGCGGGAGCTTGGCAGAATGGGAGTTCAGACAAGAAGAAGTTTAACTGTCGGAAGCTTTTTGAAAGATGCAATTATTCCAAAAGCATTCCAAAGTAAAGAAACTCACCTCCAAAGAGCGGAAAGAATGGCAAAACCGTATTTAATGCGTGATATAGGCGGTGATGCTTTGGAATGTGTTTCCGATGTTGTTTTTGCTGATGAGAAAGGAAAAGACGGAATCATACATATTTCTCCGTTCACTTGTATGCCGGAAATTATGTCACAAAATATATTTCCTACAATGAGAATGGAACATGAAATTCCAATATTACCGTTAATTATGGATGAACAAACAGGAAGAGCAGGTTATATTACTCGTCTTGAAGCATTTGTTGACTTGATGCGCAGAAAAAAACGTGCTAAAGAAGGTAAAAATAAAACAAGAGTTTAAAATCGCAAGGATTAATGAAAGAAGATTTTAATAAAGTAGAACTATGCTGGCATGGTAAGGAAGAAGCAAAGAATATTGCTTCGGCTTTGGTTAATAGGTCTTTGGTTTTAGATAAAACAAAGAGCATTAATCCTGATTTAACCAACAATATTTATATAGAGGGTGATAACCTTGATGCACTCAAACTTCTTAAAACAGACTATGAAAATAAAATTCGTGTAATTTACATAGATCCTCCGTATAATACGGGTAAAGACTTTACCTATAATGATAATTACGAAGACTCTATGTGGTGTTCAATGATTTATTCCAGACTTATCCTCGCTAAAACTTTACTTTCAAAAGACGGGATAATATTTATATCAATAGATGATAAAGAACTTCATAATTTAAAACTTATTTGTGATGAGATTTTGGGTAAAGAAAATTTTATAACACAGTTTATTTATGAAAAAACTCAACATTTCGGCAGGCACAAATTAAATACTTATTCAAATGCGGAATATGTATTATGTTATGCAAAATCTTTATATAAAAATAAACTAAAAGAGCTCCTTGTTGAAAGAATAAATACCGAACTGGAAGACGCACCGCTATATAATGCTTCAAATAATATTAAAACGCTTACCTTTCCTCCGCAAACCGTAAAATTTAATATAAAAAACGGTTTATACACAAAAACAACTTCAAAAGAGTACGAACTTGTTAATCCTGTAAAAATATCAAACGGTTTTAATCAAACTCCGCTTATAATAATGTTTAAGTCCAGATGGTCACAAGGGAAAATTTATGAAGAAATAAATAACGGAACAACTTTTCTTGTAAAATCAGAAAATTTTGCAATAAGAGCTGTGTATGGTTCCGGAAAATTTTCAAAAAATGCACCAAAACAAATAATATTTACAAATAAAAATAATAAATTCTGTACATATTCAAGATTTGGAGAACAAGTTAAGACAAGCGAAATAGCAACATCACAATTATCAAAACTTTTAGGGCATAAGTATTTTACATATCCGAAAGCGGTGTCTTTAATAAAATACTTATTGTCACTAATATATGACAGTGAAAAAGAAGAGTTTTTAAAAGATTTTACCGTTTTGGATTTCTTTTCCGGTTCTGCAACTACCGCACAGGCAGTTATTGAGTTAAACTCATATGATAACGGACAAAGAAAATATATCTTAGTTCAACAGCCGGAAGAATTTGAACAAGATTCTACCGCATTTAAGCATGGATATAAAACAATTTGTGACCTTGGTATTGAGCGCATAAAAAAGGTTAGTGAGCAAGTAAAACTATCAAACCCAAATATTGATACCGGTTGTAAGATTTATAAAATATTTTAATTAAAATTCTTCACAATTAATATGGTATTTGACCACTTTTGACAAATATGTTATAATTCACTCGTGTTTATTAAGTAGGGATATGGGAAAATAAAATATCCATAACCACAGTCCGGAAAGGAATTTTACAAGAATGGTTGAAAAGTATTCAAATGAGGATTTTGAAGCTCTTTTAGCAAAGTATGATTACAAATTTAAAAGAGGTGATATTGTTCATGGTGTAGTGTGTGCCTATGAATCAGACGGAGCAATTGTCGATATTGGCTCAAAAAGTACTGCTTTCGTACCGTCATATGAATTATCATCGGACAGAAAAGCTAAGGCGGAAGACGTATTAGAAAAAAATACCGAATATGAATTTTTGATTACGCAAGATGCAGATGAAAACGGTAAATTTACATTATCCTATAAGAAAGTAGCTGCTGCACATACTTGGACAGAACTTGAAAAAATAAAAGATGCGGATGAAACCATTGCCGCAATTGTTACACAAGTTGTTAAAGGCGGTTTGGTTGTTGATATATCAGGAGTTCAGGGCTTTATACCGCAAGGCCAGTTATGTGCAAGAGAAACATCTGCTGTTGCAGGCGAAAAAATTGAAGTTAAAATTTTAACACTGGACAAATCCCAAAATAATTTGATTCTGTCCAATAAAAAAGTTTATGAAACAAATATGGCAGAAACAAGAAAAAGCGTTTTCTCTCAAGTTGAAGTCGGTCAGGTAGTAAAAGGTGAAGTTGTAAGAATCACAGATTTTGGTGCATTTGTAAACGTTGGCGGAGTTGATTGTCTGCTTCCGTTATCTCAAATATCCTGGAAATGGGTTGAACACCCGACAGATTTATTAAAAATCGGACAAGAAATAAATGTTGAAATAATTGACATTGATTATGATAAACAAAGAATAAGTCTTAGTCTTAAAAATACAGAGCCTGATCCATGGATTAAAGCAGAAGAAGAGTTAAAAGAAGGTGACATAAAAGAAGGTGTAGTTACAAGGGTTAAACCGTTCGGAGCTTTTGTGGAAGTACTTCCTGGGGTCGAAGCTTTACTCCCTCAATCCGCAGTGTCTGCGTATCAAAATAATAGCGGGAAAATGTTGGCTTCCGGCGATAAAATTGATACAAAAATTGAAAAATTCAATCCTAAAGATAAAAGAATATCTCTTGGACTGCCGACAGAAGAATCTAATTAAAGTATTCAAGCTGATTTAAAACAGCTGTTACGGATTCGGGAGAAAGTCCAACAATATTTTCAAAGCTTCCTTCAAACTTGTCTATATAGTTTGGAGGAAGTTCTTGTATACCATAGCTTCCTGCCTTATCAAGGGGGGCAAATTTATCAACGTATGAATGTATCATATCTTCAGTCCACTCGGTAAATCGCACATAACTTGTAGTTGAAAGTGTTGCCGCACGATTTGTTTTAGTATTAACGGCACAAATAGACGTCACAACCATGTGAGTATTTCCTGACAGTTCTTGCAGCATTTTGTATGCATTATCTTTTGTGTGAGGTTTTCCTAATACCTTATTATGTAAAACGACTACAGTATCTGCCGCCAGAACTATCGCATTAACTTGTTCCCCTCGCCCTGCGGGAGAGGGGTTAGGGGTGAGGGGGCTTTCATCGTTTGCACTCAATCTTCTTACAACATCCAAACACTTTTGTGTCGCAATATCTTCTATTTTTTCATATGAAAAAGTATCATCTTCTATTTTTTCATCATAGTTAGAAGGAATTACTTCAAATTGAAGCTTCATATCTGAAAGAATTTTTTTTCTTCTTGGTGAATTTGATGCAAGAACCAGTTTTATCATAAAAAACTCCTCCGAATTATACTTCTTGTTTTAATCTATTTATTACATCCTTAAGTCTTTGCTTTTCGTATTCTAATACTATTTTATTTATATTTTTCTCACCTTCAGGAGTAAGTGTATTTATCGTTGATATTTTTTGTTCTACAACGGACTTGTCATAAAAATAAGATCTAAAATCCTGCAAAACTCTTTCTGCTTGTTTCATAACAAAAAACCAGGGTTTATAAAAAGGTTTTTTTGAATCGATCATTTCACCGGTTTTATTATCAATATCCAAATGAGTTTTACCAAAATCAAGCATAGAAAAACCTTTCATTTGCTTATTATGCGGTACCTGTTCCAATAATCTGCGTTCATCCGTAAAAGATGCTTTTCCCATATCCAATCTTGTTACAATTGTAGAAACAAAATGGTCTCCGATAGTCTGCTTATGTGTCTGGGCGTTCATTCTTATAAGCAAAGACTCAATGCTTGCACGCATATTTGGTGTAATATATCTTACTTTTCCGTTAAAATTTATTTGATTTATATTATTTATGTTCATTTAGTATCCGTTTTTAATGAATTCTCTATTTCTGAATTTTACACCTAATTGCTTTGATATATTTTCACATTCGGCTATATTTATACTATGATTCTCATCAAAACCGCTAACAACACTCATTGTTACATCAATACCTGCATCTCTACACGATTTTGTAAAATCAAGCATTGCATTAAATGCATTATCAATTTTTGGCTTGCAAATTTCATTGTATTCTTTTTCATCAGAAGCATTTAAACTTATAGACACAGAGTCAATAAGAGTCTTAAATTCTTCCGCTACATTCATCTTATAAATAGCATTAGCATGCCCGTTTGTATTCACTCTTATTTTTATTTCAGGATAATTTTTTCTTAGATATTCACAAAAACTTTTCATCATATCTTTTTTTAAAAACGGTTCGCCATATCCGCAAAAAACAACCTCTTTTGCGGAAGTTTCATACTGTTTAAACTGGTTTACAATATCCTCTAATGTATAATTATCATCGTGCCACATTGTCTTACCGCAAACATCATCTTTTTGATCCCTTAGACAAAAGACACAAGAATTTGTGCAAGCATTAGTTAAGTTTATATAAACCGTACTCGGATTTTTTTCATTATTGATTGAATACACAAGCGTATACATTTTTATACTCCATTAATAGATTTATGCAGCCATTCTGCTGTATATGAATTGATTATACTTATTTTCTATAATTTTGGTAAACTTGGTGAAAATATTATCACTTGTTTGATTAGACATAAACATTCTTGTTAAATTTTGTTTTTTAACTCTTGGTGTAAAGAAAGGATTTTCAAGTTCTTTTACCAAAGCAGTTTTTCTTTCTTCTCCGCTTGACAGCTCAATAATCCTTTTTGCATTATTGAAAAATACATTTGCTTTTTTTAACGGAACATTATCAATTACTTCATTTAATTCTGCAATAGAATCCACTTTTAAGTCTTTGTTGATAGCTTTTTTTACAAACTTTTCAACTTCAGGATTTGTATCTATTTTGTTAAACAGTATTTGCATCTCTTTTAACTCATTAGTTTTATCCTGCAACTTGTTTGTTTTAAATCTGGAAATAATACTTTGTCTTAAACCGGCATTTTTTTTATTTAATGTACCATACATATCAACTACTATTACTTTTGTATTTTCTTTTGGTTCGGTTTTAACAGGAATAAAACTTTTTATAATATTGCTTAAAAAATTTGCTCTTTCTTCTGTATACAATTTTTCTAAAGTGCTTGTTTTACCTGCCATTGCAGTTTCAATTCTTTTTTGTTTCATTAATTTTCTTATAGCAAGCTGAGCATCAGATTTAAATCTGCTATATTTTCCGGAATCTAATAAAGAGTCTAAATTTTTGACTACATCTTTTTCGTCTGCGTGAAGCTTCAAGTATGACGAATATCTTTCCGGTTTGTTAATGTATAGTTCTCTATAATTTGAACTTAATAAATCAATAATAATCTTTGACTGATTTTGTTTATTTTTTAAAATATCATACTGGAGATTTTGTACAAACTCCAAGCTTTTTTCATCTTGTGCCAAGGAAAATATTTTTTCCAAAGAGCCAAAAGAGTCTTTTGTTCTTTTAACAATATCAAAATGCAGCGCAGAAGGTTTGTTCACAATAGAATAAATATTTAAAATATGTTGTGAATCATCTTCCATAGTACGAAAATTTTGTTTATGGAATTTATTTACCATAGTTCTTAAAAAATCAAATTGATTTACATCAGCATTTTTAGTTAAGTCAATGAGCTCGGAAGAAGATAAACCTGCCATTCCTCCCATTTTATAACAAGCTTCCTGCATATATTTATACTGTTTCATTCTGTTTGGATTAATCAACTTATTTATAGACAAACCTTTAATATTTAAATTGCTAATGTTGTTAATTTGCATTTTTATATCTCCTGCCTGTATAAAAACATGTAAAAAATAAATTTGCTATCAATTGTAAGCACAATTATCACTCAAAAAAATATAGAATACAATATATAAATCAGGAATTTCGATAATAAATATTAAAGATAACGCTTTACAATAAAAAAAATCTTATATATAATAAAAAAGCAACTAAAGAGGGGTGTCCGAGTGGTTGATGGTGCAATCTTGGAAGGGTTGTGTAGGGTATACTCTACCGTGGGTTCGAATCCCATCCCCTCTGTATAAAAAACAGTATAACAAAAGTTATACTGTTTTTTTTGTTTATACCTTTACTACTGTCCTTTTTCAGGACATTTGCTCGGAAGGGGTAAATATATTTAATGGGTAAAGTCACTAATTTTAGTAAATTTTAGCGATTTTATTAGGTCGGAAAATTAAAATTCAAATTACCTCAAAAGTCCATTTTCAGTCCTCAAAATTCCAATTTTAGAATTTGGAAATGGTAAATATTAGCCTCAAATATAGACACTGCCCAAATCACACAAAAAGACAAAAATAGGTAATTTGCAAAAATTAAACACTTCCTGTTGCTTGTTCAACTAGCTCTAAGAATTTTTGGGCAAATGTCTTAATATCAATCTCAACATAATATCCGTTGCCGCCATTTATACCATATTCAAATGTTTTTTTTAAATTAAAAAATATATTTTCTTTTTCACCAGTTATATAATTATTTATTTCTATTTCTTTTCCTGAGTAATATGTTTCTCTATCCCAACTTAAATCAGCAAATTTGTAATAATATTCAAACAGAGTAGATTTAATATTTTTAACAACTGTTTCATCTATATTCTGAAGAACTTCTGAAATGCTATAAACCATATTATCAATGATGCGTAATAAATCTTCTCTATTGGTAATATTAATACTACCGGCATCTTTCGACGACAATATGTCATTCAAATTACATTTTTTCCCATTAAGTTCAAATTCTTTATAATAATTAATCAATTCATCATCATCTTTATGAGCAAAATCCTGCACTATTTGATAAAATTCATCAACCCAATTCCCGTCACCATTTATATCAGGAATGTTAGAAAGTTTTATAACACCGTTTTGCTTCAACTCATCTTCCATTCCGTATTTTTGAACAATATATTCAATTAATTTTTGCTTAAAATCTGCTAAATTTTTTGCATGTATTTTATTCTTGTTACTGTCATAAGCATCTCTTACAATATCATTTATATAAGTTTTCATACTATCACCCATATTCCACGAAACTTCAATATTATAGCTGGTGATATTTTCTTCCGGAGGATTTGTATATTGTTCAAATTTATTTTTTACTCTGTTGAGTGCTTCCTGCAGATTAAATTTCCCATTTTCATCTCTTTCCGGTTTTTCGTTTCGAGCATAAGCACTTAGCGTTAAATTAATCAATTGAATAAAGCCTTCATTATATTCATATTTAGAACTCATATCATTTATCAATAATTCTTTGTATTCTTCTAAATATGACGTTAATTCGAGTTCACCAACTTGTGTATCGAAGTCACCGTTTTGAAGTTTTTCTTCATAAGCTTCAAGGCTCAAAGGTTCTCTTGTATATGTTTCACATAATTCTACTGCTTTTTGTATTATGCGTTTTACATCAATAATAGTACCGTTTTCACCATTTGATACACCATAATCGTTTGCCATATAAGAATACAAGCTAAATTTATAATCACTACCGATACATATACTATCATTAGGATTGCTTAAATCAAATCTATGAGCCAAATGTTCATAAATATTCCAGAAAACTTTTATAATCTTATTTCTAATTTCAGGTTGGATATCAGATAAAAGTTCTGATAAGATATCGTATATTAAGCCATCAGTGTCTACAGAATCTTTTGTTTCATATAATAATGCTTCTTGTGATTCTAAAATATCATTTATTGTGTAATCTTGTCCGTTGACACTCACCTTAGCATTATAATCAATGGTATTTACGAATTCTGTTTTATTATAATTTTTTACATAATTATGTTCATGCAATTCAGTAGATACTATACCCATTTGGTACATTTTTATATTTGAAAATTCTTCCCAAGTAAAGGTATAAGGTTCATCAGGATACCAAGGATTTGCAATTGTAACAGTATTTTTCTTTGGGTCGCTTGGTTCGGCTATTGACATATCAACTATCGCAAAAGCATGATAGCCACTTTTCTTCCAACAAAATTCTTCATTATCAGTTGTCAAAATTTTCGTATCATCAGTACCCAACGAGAAATATCCAACTAGCGATTCGTTTTTGAAACCTTCATATAAGTCATTTAAGAAATTCATAACTTCTTCATTTGAAAAAGTTGTGGTGGTAGATATGAACATTTCGGGAGTATTGCCTGTAAGGTAAAATAACATATCCCCTTGCTTTCCACCTTTTAAAATTCCGCCATGCCCATTATCTCCTGCCCAAACATCCGATTCATTAGTTTCATTTCCATATGGTAATAATATTTTACCACTACGGATATCACGTCTTAATCTTTCGGTTGCAAGTTCTAGAGCCATTACATCATTGTCACCATCAGAAGAACCATTATACCAATAGGTTATATCCAGTGTTCGAGCCTCTTCCATTTCTTCATAAGATATATCGTAATGTATACCAATACCTTTGAATGTAACCCTTATATATTCTTTGTTATTTCCATTTTCATCTTTTTTAGTAATTTTTTCTATTGAATCCTTTATTATATCTTTACCTGCATCAGAAGAACATAGAGCTGATATTGCTGCAAGAAGCCAGCAATCAGCAAGATCTTTTTGCCTAAAATTATCAATATACCCATCAACGCCAAAATAATACTCATCTTTTAAATCTTCACTGTTTGCGATTTTATCTAATTGAGTGAAAAATCCCTTTTTGTTCAATTCTTCTACTGTACTTTTAGATAAAGTAACAGGGTAAGAGTTTTCTATGCCAGCAGATTTGTTCATAAGCATTATTACGCATTTGAATAAATCTTCTTGATCATAATGGTTATCTATACCATATTTGTTTGCTAAATCTTCCAGTTTTTGAGCAAATTCAACAATAGCAGGATTATCGCTTTTTAATAACGAATCAATATTTTTTACTAAATCACTTGCTGAAATTTTATCAGTTTCATTAAATAATGCATCAGCATTAATTTGGTCATCAATTGCAGCTTTCAAATCATCCAATGTTTTAATAACTCTGCCGTGAAAATCTGCTCTTATAGCATCTGGATTGAATCTGTAATAGTTTGTATAAACAGGAATAAAGTATTTTAAATCAATACCGGCATTTTTAATAGCTTGAGTTGTAAATGAGCCGGCACCTACAACCGTTCCAAATTCATCAATAGCCTGCTTCAAATCCGCTAATGTTTGTATATTTCTAGCTTTAAAATCTTCCTTTATTGTATCGGGATTGAATCTGTAGTAATTTGTATAAACCCCGATAAAATATTTTTTGTATTTATTTAAATCAATACCTGCTTCTTGAATTGCTTGAGTGATAAATGAACCACCACCGACAATCGTTTCATATTCATCATTAGCTTTTTCAATCAATCCTGCATTTTCAAGTTTTGCTTTGTCACCACCTCTAAAATAATATGTAAAACCATTTCCTTCTATATATATTTGGCATTCAGTATCAGTAACATCTTCAATTTGAATATCTACGCCTGATTGATATGCAGCTATCAGAGCATCAATATCACCTGAACATAATACTGAGTTAAATAAATCTTTTGTATCAATAGAAGGTTTGTTTTGAGGTAATTTGTTTTGAACACTTTCCATTTCGTCAAGCCAGCTTGATAACTTTCTTGAACCTTCGACCACTTCTTTATCAAATTTCGGAGCAACACTTTGTGAAATATTTTGATTTGTTGTATCAGAAATCATTTCTTTTACAGCATTTATATCCTTCGTTGTTACAGGTATTGAAGGCTGTTTTGTTGAAAATTTCAAAAACTGATTGTTCAAGTTGTCCATTTTTCATACTCCTATAGGAGTAATATCGGCATTTTTTTGAAAAACTTTAATAATTTTGAGTAAATTGTTACAAATCAGCCAAAATTGTTACAAAAAATTAATTAAAATTTTTGTTTAACTATCCCAAAATTCGCAAACTGTTGTCAAAAAATTTTATTTCGTGGGTTCGAAATCCACAATGCGGACTTATAATTATCAAACCTAGTGTTTAAAATAGTCAAACTGCATGTTCTTTTACATTTGGTCGGAAGGGGTATTTTATTGAGTAGTTTGGTCGGAATAAAACTGTATTTTTTTGAGTAGTTTGCGTAATTCAGGTAGTTTGCGAAAAATCCCCAATTATCCCAAGTTTATTATATTTTAGCGGTCGGAAGTATGCAGAAAATCAATTTTGCAAACTGCTCGAAAAGTGACTTTTTCTACTCATTTTTTTTGCGATTATTTTTAACCTCAAAATCAGTAATAGCTGAAAAGTGCAATTAGAGTGCGAAATACGGACAGTTTGCGAAAAACGGAAATGTCACTTTTGAATTTTTTGTTTTGTAACATCAGGTTTGCAATTTTACGACCTTATGCCTAAAATCAAGATATTATAATATTTTAAGGGTTATTTTTTATAAAAATAATTTAACACTTGGTTTGATAATAGAAAACCATTTAACATTTACAATCATTTTTAAACTGCTATAATAAAAGCATGAAAAAGGTTTTAATTATTTTATTTAGTTGTTTATTAATTTCTGCGTGTGTATTTGCTGCCGGTTATAATAACCACAGACCTGAAGTTGTTACAACTTATCATTCAGACATAACAGGGAATTCCAAACCTACTGATGCGACAAAAGGTTATAAGTGCGATTTAAGTACATTACAAAAAGACACTATATATTATAATAATCATCATCAATTTGGAGATACGATTAAAGTTTATACAGCTTGTATAAAGGAATATCCTGAAAAAGAATATTTATATAATAATCGTGGCAATATATACAAGATGCTAAAACAGTACGATAAAGCACTTGTTGATTATGAAAAAGCCATTTCAATAAATCCAAAATATCTTTCGCCATATAGTGGGAAAATGTCTATTTATCTGATGACAACGAAATTTGAGGATGCTCTTGCTATATCAGATGAAATATTAAAATTAGAACCAAAATTGGACAATATTTATTATCAAAGAGGAATGATTTATTCTGTAAAAAATGATTATGATAAAGCATTAGAAAACTACAATCTAGCAATTAAATATGAACCCAAACGGCATCCGGGAGCATATCATTACAGAGGAAATATTTATTTTCAAAAAGGCGATTTTAAAGCAGCAATTAAAGATTATAAAAAGAGCATAGACTGTTATAAAAACGCTGTCAAAAATGATGTTGCTCTTATTGATTATTCTGCCGGCGATGTATATCACGATTTGGGAATCGCTTATATTAGAGTGGAAGATTACGAAAAAGCAATGGCTTGTCTAATTGGTGCAACTAAATATTACGAAGCCGCAGGAAATAAAAAATTACTAAAAGAAACTGAAGAACTAATTGTAAATGTTTATGATTATTATAAAAGCATACAAAAAAAATAATCGTGTTAAGCTCGTAGGTTGGGTGAAACCCAACAATAACTTAATTATTATCATTCGTAATCTAATTTATTTATATCGAACTTATCTTCAAAATTGCACCAATCATTTTCATAATATCCATCTTCATCAAATTTATTAAATGACGAATATTGCCAATCTTTAGTTTGTAGGTTGGGTAAAACCCAACAATAACATAAAAAGTACAAATTGGACTTAGCTCTGATATAAATATAATTTGGATTTTAGACAGTTCGCAACAACAATTGTAAAATAAAAATGAGTAGATAATGTCCGTTTATGTCAATTTGAAATACAAATTCTTAATCAACTTCCAACCGCTAGGATTTAGTTTTGTTGGGAAAATTTACACATTTACCACTTATCCTGTAAAATAACATTCGGTTTGAGAAGAAAGAACAGGAATTTTGATAATTTTTAATATGAAAAACATTGCTTTGTCAAACTTTTGTTGGGTTTTACCCAACCTACAAACTATAAGTTCCCTGAACTTACAAAATTGCCTAATTTTTGAAAACAATTTACAAAAGTTTACAAACGATATTGAAAACAGTCAAAAATCTTGTATAATATAAATAGATAGTTTTGATACGGTAAATCTCGATACCGAGACTTTAGGTCACAGAGGGATATTTCGAGTCCTCATAATCAAGACTATCTTTTTATTTGTTCGTATCTTTGAATATCTTTGTTTAATTGGTTGATACTAGCTTTATGAAATGTTGTTATAAACAATTCTTCATTATTTTGCGTTTTTTTTATTACAAATTGATAAATTGTATTATCAATTTTAAAATAAATCAAATTCTTATTACTTTTGAGCAATATATACTCTGCATTATTCAAATATTTTGTAAGATTTTTGTACTCATCTAATGTCAGTTCAGGATGTTCAAGAATATTTTTTATTAAGCTATCTATAGAAAGTTTGATTATAGTTGTATTTGCTTGAATTTTCTCGGCAATATAATTTGGAATATTACCTACAATGTAATAACAGTCTAAAATATCTTTGTCAGAATTTAATCTTATAAAATTGATAATTTCGGTAACAGAATAATTCTCATAAGAATTATTTTTATCCTCAATTATTGAAATACTTGTTTTATATAATTCGTCAAAAGTATTAATTTTGTTCATATTTTGATTGTAGCATAAAAGTCATGGGTTCGGATTCCACATTGTCAAATTCTGTGTTCTTTCTTCTCAAATCAACTGTTATTATACCACTGTATTTTTTTGAGTAGTTTGATTATTTCAGTTAGATTGATTTTTTTGTGTATTTTAGTGTTTATAGGTATTTTAGCGGTCGGAAGTGTCAAAAATTATAAAAATCAAACTGCTCGAAAAAATACAATTACACCTGTCAGAGTATAGTTCGACTCCCTTGTTAATTTAAACATCAAAAAATGCGCTTGGTGGGAGTCGAACCCACGGCAGACGCGGTTTAGGAAACCGCCGCTCTATCCTACTGAGCTACAAACGCATTTATTACTATTCAATTATTATGCAGAGGGTTTTGTTTTGTCAAACTTTCAATAACACTCTCACAATTCCTTTTTAAAAGTATAACACAAAGTTGTAATTGATTAATAAAAATGATAAAATTATTACTAATATGGCGAGAAAAAAGAAAAAAAATATACTGGTTATTTTTCCGGAAAGTATTGGGGGCAGACTTACAACAAACAGTTTAATTGAGGGTTACAAACAAAACGGATGTAACGTTACGGTTTTTGATGAGCTTTTTGATACCAATTTGGATGAAGTTTTGCAGGGGAATTATGATTATATTTCCGGTTATGATTTTTCGGGTTTAAGGATAAAAGTTAATAACAATTTAGAATTGCCCTCGATTAATTATTTTTCTGATGATATCAGAAGCAATACCTCAGGGAAGGACTGGGAAAAATATCTTCCATATTTAGAAGAAGACGACAATTATACTTTTTACTGGGACAGGCAGCTCACCGAGTATGAAAACTTTAAACACATTTATTATCTTCCGCATTTTGTAGATTTTAATATTTATAAAGATTTAGGCACAGAACCGGAATTTGATATTATGTTTGCAGGCAGACTGGATTCGGATTACAGATTAAGTTTTTTTGAAGAGCTTGTAATGCGAATGCCGACTTTAAAAGTTGCATGGTATGCAATAGACAGGCATTACAGAGATGCAAGAAGTCGGGCACAATATCCTGATATTTTAGATTTATGTTATATGGGATTTATTGATAACGAAGAAGACATGGTAAAAGCTATAAATAATTCCAAAATAGTATTTAATATGCATTCACAAGGAATAAGTTCACTTAACTACAGAACTTTTCAAACTGCAGCGTGTAAGCGTCTTATGATAAGTGATTACAGGGATGAACTGGCTCTGTTTGAAGGATATATGCCTTTTTATGAAGATATGACCGATTTGATTTTTAAAATAGAAAATTATATTGATGATGAAGATGCGTATAATACTATTACAGAAAATTGTTACAGAATTGCAAAAGAAAATCACAATTCTGAGGATTGCGTACGTTATATTTTGAAACAAATGTGCAAATAATCATTAATTTTTGTAAAGCAGTTTTTACAAAAAAAGGCAAATTTTGTCAACCAAAAAACTTTATATAGATATAAACACTATATAGAGGAGTATATATGACTAATTGCAGATTTGACGTAAAATTGCCGAGTGTAAATACACAACACTTAACACAAGGTGCTAAATTAAATTATTTAAATTCTAATTCGGAAATAAAATATATTTTTGAGGCATTTGATACGGATGGTGAAAAAGGTATTCTGTCAGAAAAAGAGTTAAAAGAGGCTTTAGATTATTTAAATAAAAAAGAAAGCGAGATTGCAAAAAAAGGTAAAAAAGGTGACAAAGTAATCTCATACGCGGATTTTGATGAAATTGCAAAAGACGAAAAGTTTAATAAAGCAAGAGAGGATATGCAGAAGAGCGGTTCCGGCTATTCTGTCGGTCAAGCAATAGCTTTTGCTGCGCATATGTTATCAAATACAACTCATCAAAATTCAAGAATAAGTGCAGTCGGATTTAACCCGATAGATTATATAAATTATAATAACAGTTCCGAAATGCCAAAATATCCTGAACAATACGGAGAAACAAAAACTATAAACGGCAAGCAAGTTACTTTAATGTCAACGGGCGATAATTGTTACAGATTAAAAAACAATCAGGGAAGTTATATAAATGATCCTGATTTAGTAGCAAAAGCACATGGACTAAAAGAGGATGACTCATTCTTGTATCGACTCGGACAAGCATGTCATTTGGGAGATTCTGTGTATAAAGGAAATCGTCATATTATAAGACATGAAATATATGAATATGAGTATAAATGGGATGAAGATTTGAAAGCACTTGTGATTACAAAAGAAGTAAGTACAGGCGAAAGAGCATCTTCTACAAGATAACTTTTAGAGTGTAAACTAAGAATGTTTTTCACCTCTCATCACTGCCCCTCTCTTACAGGAGGTGAGAAGTTTAACTGCATTTGCTTTAATTTTATCATTAATAATTAACACTATCATAACTTTTATTTAATATACAAATAATCAAAATTTATGATATAATTGTATCAGTTAGAAGAAGAAAGGTGCTTTAATGAAAAAAAGATTCGGATTTACTTTGGCAGAGGTGCTGATTACTATGGGAATTATAGGTGTTGTAGCAGCGATTTCAGTACCTATATTAACATCTGATGCAAAAGAGAAACAATATATGACGCAGTTCAAAAAGACTTTTTCAATGCTGTCAACTGCAGGTGTAACCAGTGAAGCAGAAGATGATTTTGGTTATGCAGATTTAACATCCAATGATGTTTCAAATACTTATGATGATAAAGGAGAGGTTACAAGATCTTTATATGGCTTACTTTCTTCAAAAACAAATGTCATTGATGCCGGAACAGTTGCAAAAATGGGTATGAACACACATGTGAATTCAAATTATGAAACACATGCAATTATGTTTGCAGATGGAACAGCATTGTTGTTTAATCCAAATAAAACTATATCTGTTGATTCAACAGTCGGGAATAATACTATTATCACTGCAACAATTGACGTAAACGGTCCGAAAGGTCCTAATGCATATACTACATGCGACAATAATATCTCAAATTCAATGCCGGCACCGCAAGCAGCAAATCCATATAATATCGGTTCATGTAGTGATAATAACTTAAATGTAGCTGATAGATTCTGTATAATAATAAAAGAAGACGGTAAAGTATATCCGGCTAATGATTCAGGCGCATATATACTGAGAAACAAATAAGTTAGCAGAGTAGGATTTACAAATCCGACCAAATTTATATATTTAACTCAATATGTTGGCATTATTTGCCAACATATTGCTATAAATGCGAAGAATTTAGCTAATCAAAACACAAAACTATTCAGAAAATATTTACATTTACCCCTAATCATTGTATAAATTATGTATGAAAAAGACTGAACTGCTTGCTCCTGCTAAGAATAAAGAAACGGCTTTTGCTGCGATTGATTGCGGTGCGGATGCTGTTTACATTGGTGCTTCGGGTTATGGAGCCAGAAGAAATGCAGCTAATTCTATAGAAGATATTAAAGAAGTTGTAGATTATGCTCACAAATTTTGGGCGAAAGTCTATGTAACAGTTAATACAATTCTTGATGATATAGAGTTAGACGAAGCTGTAAGGCTTATTAATGAACTAGACAAGATTGGCGTAGATGCAGTTTTAATTCAGGATATGGGATTATTGGAAAAAATAATTCAAGCAAGCGTACCCTCCCCTTGCGGGAGGGTCGGAATCTTTGATTCCGGGGTGGGGGTCTCTATTCACGCAAGTACTCAATGTGATAACAGAGATATTGAAAAAGTAAAATTTTTTAAAGATATCGGATTATCAAGAGTGGTTCTTGCAAGAGAAATATCAATAGAACAAATAAATAAAATTCATAAAGAAGTGCCTGATATTGAACTGGAATCATTTGTTCATGGTGCTCTATGCGTTTCGTACAGCGGTCAATGTTATTTGAGTCAATATATAGGCGGCCGCTCAGCAAACAGAGGAGAGTGTGCACAGCCTTGCAGAAAAAAATATACAATACTTGATGATAAAAATAACATAATTAAAAAAGATATTTATGCTCTTTGTTTAAAAGATTTTAATGCTTCTAATCAAATTAAGAATATGATAGATGCAGGGGTTTTTTCTTTTAAAATTGAAGGCAGATTAAAAGATATCGGGTATGTTAAAAATGTTGTTTCTTATTATCGTCAAGAGCTGGATAAGTATTCGAATAAAAGTTCATCGGGAAAATCAATATACTTATTTACTCCTGATGTTGAAAAAACATTTAACAGAGGTTATACCGAATATTTTTTAAATAATCTAACGGATTGTTATAATTTTGTATCACCAAAATCTATGGGAAAATGCATAAATAAGAAAAACAAAACTTGTAAACAAGCGGGAAAAGCAATTTATATTGAAACAAATGAAAAACTTAATGCACAAGACGGATTATGCTTTATAAGAAACGATATAATGGAAGGTTTTTTAATAAATAAAGTTGAAAAACATGATAAAGGGTATTTAATATATCCAAATAAAAAAATAAATATAAAAGAAAACACTAAATTGTACAGAAATCTTGATACGGAATTTGAAAAAGAATTGTTGAAACCTACAAAACGTCAAATCGGTGTAAAAGTTTTTGTTGATAAAAATGTAATAAATATTATAGATGAAGATAATGTAGAAACTTCTGTTTCAATATCTTCAAATGAACCTGCAAAAAATCAGGAAAAAATGAATGAAACATTTATTCGTCAATTTTCAAAAACAGGTGAAACAAATTTTTATATTGAAGAGATAAAAATCAAAACAGATGTTCCTTTTATGCCTGTTAGTGAAATAAATGAATTAAGACGCAGTGCATTCGATGCTTTAATGCAAAAAAGGCTGGAATTATATAAAAGAGAAGGTCAAAAATCTTTACATTACGCAAAATTTTATAAAAAGGAGCTTGATTACAGAGCAAATATTTATAACGAATCAGCACACAAATTTTATGAACAATGCGGATGCAGTGTTAAAGAATATTGTCCTGAAAAAATACTTCCAAACAGACAAATAGAGCTTATGAGAACAAAACATTGTATTAAATATGCGCTTAACATGTGCAAAGCTCCGATTAATTTGTTTTTACAAGATGAAGAAGGTGTAAAATATCCGCTCAAATTTGACTGCAAGAATTGTGAAATGGTTGTTCAATCACCTTGCAAATAGGATTCTTTAGTAACAAGTTTTATATTAAATATCTCCGTATTTATTTTTTTCAAAGCAAAAAATATTAATAAGAGAAAAAATCATAACAATAATCAGCAATACTACAGCAAGGGCTGAAGCATATCCTAAATCAAGATTTTCAAAAGCTCTTTCATAAATATAGTATACAATTGTTTTTGTTGAATTAAGGGGCCCGCCTTTTGTCATAACGTAAATTTCCGCAAAAACTTTCATTGCAGATATTGTACTAATCGTTGATACTAGAGCAATCGTTGGCATTATGTGCGGAATTGTAACGGTAAGATGTTTTGTTAAAAAATTTGCACCATCAATATCACAAGCTTCATACAATTCTTGCGGAACACTCATTAGAGATGCAAGATAAATCATCATATAATATCCGATACCTTTCCAAATAGTTACAACAGCAACCGAAAAAAGCGCCCACTTTGTATCTATCAACCAATTTATCGGAGAAATGTGCAGTAAAGAAAGAACATAATTTAAAATTCCCTGCCCTGCATAAAGCCATTTAAAAGCAATTGCAGCAACAACAATTGATACAATTACAGGAAGGTACAAGAGAATTTTATACAGAGTAATTCCCCTGATTTTTTGATTAATTAATACCGCCAAAAACAAAGGAAATGTAACCAAAAACGGAACCGCAATTACAAGGTACATAAATGTGTTAAACATAACTTTATAAAAAACCGGTTCTCTAAAAAGCTTTACGTAGTTATCCAATCCGTTAAAACTCGGATTGTAAATACTTGATGAATAGTCAAAAAAACTTAATCCGAAAGTTTGAAAAAACGGTATGAAAAAAAACACTATTAAAACGGCACAAGCCGGTAATAAAAATAAATAAGGTGTGTATTTTTTATAATAATTCATAAGTAGATTATCTCATTACAAAATAAAGCGGTCAAGAGATTTTTAACTTACATTAACTATATCAATCGACTGCATTTTCTTTAGGAACTATAAATAATGTATTACAATAAATATGCCGTTATTTGACATGCCAAAAAATTAGTTACATAAATTTATGACATTTTAAATTACAATATCTATTTCTTTTTCAAATCTTTCTAAAATATGCTGAATTTTTGTTTTTAGCTCTGCACTTCTAATATATGTATGTTTAGATGCAATATCAATAATTTCTTTTGCAGCGATTCCTATTTCAGGGTATTTTTCAACAATTTTTGCGCTAATCTCTTCAGCGTACCTTTTGTATCCTTGACTTCCTACATATCTTGGAATATTACCATGAATTTCTTTTAATGTATTTATATACCCGCTGACTCCATCCGGTTCAAAGATTTTAAGAGATGTAATTTCTAATATTTTGCCTGTTGGATATTTTTGTTTAAAATTTATATTGTTATTTTGTATTTTCATATTATTAATAAAACTTGAAAAAAAATAATTTGCTAAAATTGTCATTGCTCTTTTTTATGTTTTGTTAGAATTTGTGTATGCGGACGTAATTCAGTGGGGGGTAAATGTCATCAAAAATCGGTTGAACGAATTGCAAGTAAGGCGTTGTGTGAGCAGAATGCAACCTTTCCAAGGTTTTAAGGGGTTTTCTTCATATCTTTCACATTCTTCATAGATTTTACAAATAGAACATTTTGTCCATTTCATATCTTTTACAGATTTCACATTTTTACCCTTTTTACGAAAAAATGTTATAAAAATGTTATAAAAATTTATATGTAAAAGATTTGTATAACAAGAATATTATATAAATTATCTGTAAATTTGAATTATAAGTTTTGTAACAAAAAATTTAATATCTGAAATTTGCTATGACATGAATACTTTTAATAATTAAGAGAGTATTGATATGTTATTAAAAGTAGTACCAAAAAATTATGAATATACTATCACAAATTGTTCTTCATCAAATACTATTGCAAAGAACAGTATTTGGGTAAGCAATATAAATGGTGAGATTGAAAATACACGACAAGGTGAAAATGTTGGAAACTGCTGGATACTAAGTACGCTAAATTCAATGAAAAATACCTCATGGGGCAAAAAAGCTATAAAAGAATCAATTAAATCTGA
>ODAI011802633.1_pt1 | contig 49010 bp, 51 predicted proteins | sample 1539321 | NCBI WGS metagenome assembly ODAI01 (sample SAMN02144231, study PRJEB22623) | gut metagenome | biome: sheep rumen | host: Ovis aries | place: New Zealand
CCCGGCCGTGTTTACCGCTCCGATGCGGTGGATGCCACTCATTCGCCCCTTTTCCACCAGATAGAGGGACTTGTGATAGACAAGGGCATCACCTTCGGCGACCTCTGCGGCACTCTTGATATGCTGATGAAAAAGCTCTACGGCAAGGATGCACAGATAAGGCTCCGCCCCCACCATTTCCCCTATACAGAGCCCTCTGCGGAAGTAGACCTCATGTGCTTCAACTGCGGCGGAAAAGGATGCAGTATGTGCAAGAACGAAGGCTATGTGGAGCTTCTGGGAGCAGGCATGGTACACCCCAAGGTGCTTGAAGAATGCGGCATAGACCCTGAGGTATATTCGGGCTTTGCCTTCGGTATAGGTCTGGAGCGCATCACCATGGGACGCTTCGGCATCAACGACATGAGGCTCCTTTACGAAAATGATATGCGTTTCCTGGGTCAGTTCTGACGATGATCCCCCACAAAAAGGAGGTATACTATGCTCTACCGTCTTGCTTCCGAGGTGACAGTCGATGATGTTTACAGCTCAGTCGGCTTCATTGAAGGCATTCTGAGTTTAGGCTTTATCTTAAAGCTCTTTCTGGATATCATCTTCGATCTGATAGGACGCTGGCACCTCTTCAAAAAATTCGGTGAAAAGGGCTGGAAGGCTCTTATTCCCTTCTACAACGATTACCGTCTTTCTGTTTTTGCAGACCGTGAACCCGATGGACGGGTACTCATGTTCGCAGATATCTCTGCGGAACTGCTGAGCTATATAGCGCCCCTTTTCATACGGGAGGACACCAACAGGTTAGTCTCTATCATCGTTAATGCCGTCAGCATGGTACTGGTGATAATCAGCATGGTCTATACCATAAGAGTGTATCTCGGTCTGTGTCAGGTATTCGGCAGATCGAAGAAATGGGTCATCGGCTGGGTGTTCTTTAACTCCGTATGTCTGATGATATGGGGCCTTTCTAAGAAATTCGTCCCCGCACCCAAGGAGGAAGTCATCGTCAAAGCGGCAGAGGAAAGCGGTCTTGAAGCGAAAGAGGATGACAACTGTCTTTCCATCAACCTCAGAGAACGTTCCGCCGTGGACTTTTTCAAGAAGAAGACCCTCCTGCGGGATGTGCATCTGAACATACCCAAGGGGCATATGGTACTGCTTCTCGGCGGCTCGGGCGCTGGAAAGACCACCTTCCTCAATGCGGTAACGGGCTACGAGCAGGCGGATGCGGATATACTCATGAACGGCGGCAATGTCTACAAGGACTATGAAAGCATGAAGTACGACATAGGCTTTGTCCCTCAGGGCGACCTTATGAGGGGCAATGACACCGTAGGCATGACCGTTGCGGATGCGGCGCTCCTCAGGGTGCCCTCCTCCGTTTCGACGGCGGAGCGCAAAAAGAAGGTGGGCGAGGTGCTGGATATCTTCGGTCTGTCCCCTGTGAGCACAAGTCTTGTGGACAAGCTCTCCGGCGGTCAGAGAAAGCGCCTTTCCATTGCTATGGAATACATCTCCGACCCCACCCTGTTCATCCTCGACGAGCCTGATTCCGGACTTGACGGAGTAGTGGCAAGAGGGCTTTTTGAAAAGCTCCGTCTTATAGCGGACAAGGGAAAGATAGTCATTGTCATAACCCACACTCCTGACAGAGTGATAGACCTTTTTGACGATGTCATCGTCCTTGCAAAGGATGCAGAGCGCACCGGAAGGCTTGCCTTCTACGGTTCCGTGCAGGACGGACTTGACTTCTTCGGCAAGACCTCCATGGAGGGGATACTCGTTTCCATTAACCGTGAAGAAGAGGGCGGAGAGGGAAGAGCCGATGAATATGTGGAGAAGTACGCCGTCTACGCCAAAGAACGGATGGGAGGGCCTGCCGCATGAACGAAAAAAATATAAAGCATCAGGGGCGAATCGCCCAGACAGGCATCTATCTCGGGAAGCTGTTCAGGCTTTTCGTTTTCCAGAGCGACTGGAAGGTACTCCCCATGTCCGCCGTCATTGCGGCTCTTGTGTCGCTGGTGGTGGCGCAGAACCTTAACAAGACCATGGAAGGTACCCTTATGGGAGCCTTCGCTATATCCTGCATATGTATATGGAACGGGTGCTTCAACTCCATACAGTCGGTGTGCCGTGAACGCTCCATAGTAAAAAGAGAGCACAGAGCCGGTCTTCACATGACTGCCTATGTGGCGGCGAATATGATCTATCAGGCGGTAGTGTGCCTTGCCCAGTCAGTCATCACTATACAGATGATGAAGCTGTCAAAGGTGGCATTCCCCGGGATAAGCTATGTTACCGGCAATCCGGCGCTGGATATGCTCATCACCATATTTCTCATACACTACTCGGCGGATATACTTTCCCTGTTTGTGTCTTCCGTGGTAAGATCCACCACCACCGCCATGACGGTGATGCCCTTCATACTCATATTCCAGCTGATATTCTCCGGAGGCTTCTTCTCCCTTTCCGAAAAGGTGATGCCCATCACCAATGCCACCGTTTCAAAATGGGGACTTACAGCCCTTTGTGCGGAGGGAAACTACAACGATCTTCCCATGGTGTCCCTGTGGAACTCCCTTTTTGCCATGAAGGACACGGAGATAGAGGGAGTAAAGCCCTATGAGATAATGATCGAACGGACAAAGGATATAAGCGATGAAGATATAGATGATCTGGTGGAAGGCGGTATGCTTTCACAGGAGGATGCCGCAGAGATAAGGAAATACAGAGAGGAAGACCCGGATTATGCGGGAGAGCTTTTCCTGCGGGCAAAGGTCATGCAAAAAACAGCCGAAAGCAACTACAAGCCTCAGTATGTCTCCACAAGGGAAAATATAATCAAGTGCTGGACTATGATGGCTATGTTCGCTCTCATATTCGGCATACTCTCCGTTGTCGCCCTTGAATTTATAGATAAGGATAAGAGATAGGCATGGAAAATATCTTTTTCAGTGAAACGAAAAAGGCATTCGCTAAAAAGATAGGGCACTGTATCTTTCTTGATGTCATAGGCTTTCTCGGCTGGCTCGCCTGCACCTTCATCATCGTGATCTTTGCAAAGGATCCCGATGTCACAAGGATCTACTGGATCATTACCATAGGCGGGGAGCTGCTGATTATGACACCCATAATACTCACACAGCTTTCAAAGTACAGAAAGTGCTTGAAAAAGCTGTCGGATATACCGCAGAATGAGATGGATGATATGTGCTCACAGGCAGTGTACCGCTTTGAGACCTACATCAAAACGGAAAAATACTTCTATGTGCCTCAGTGCTACGCCCTTGTGCCCTTCTCCGACATAAGGAAGATAAAGCCCGTTTACCACTACTCATATATGCTCTTTGACGGGATAAAGCTTCTCATAGAAACAAACGGCGGGACATTCTCCGCCAATGTGAAAAAATACAGAGAAATGAAAAACGAGCTTGAAGGCTTGGGCTTTGAATACTGATAATACAACACGCTATAAAGATCTTTGATGAAAAAGGAGTACAAAATGGATCTTTCACTTAAATGGCTAAACGATCATGTGGATGTAAGCGACCTTTCCATAGCGGAGCTTTGTCACGGGCTCACAATGAGCGGCTCCAAGGTGGAAAAATACGAGACCGAGGGAGAGGACATCTCCAAGGTGGTAGTGGGAAAAATACTTGATGTAAAGCCCCACTCCAATTCCGACCACCTTGTTATAACACAGGTGGACGTGGGCACAGGATCCCCCGTTCAGATAGTTACGGGTGCCCCCAATATCAGAGAGGAGAACATAGGCGACCTTGTTCCCGCTGCCCTTGACGGTTCATCCCTGCCCGGCGGAAAGAAGATAAAGAAAGGAAAGCTGAGAGGTGAGGTCTCCGAGGGAATGCTCTGCTCCCTGGATGAACTGGGGCTCACTCTCCATGATTTCCCCTATGCCATAGAGGACGGCATATTCATACTGAAAGCGGAGGACGGCAGGGAGCTTGTTCCCGGTATGCCCATACAGCAGGCGATAGACCTGGATGACACGTCCATCGAATTTGAGATAACACCCAACCGTGCAGACTGCCTCAGTGTAATAGGCCTTGCCCGTGAGACCGCTGCCACATTTGACAGGGAGCTGAAAGTAAATGCGCCTTCCTTCAAAGGTGCGGGCGGAAAAGCATCGGATGAGCTGAGCGTTGAGATCACCGACAAGGAGCTTTGTTCAAGATACATGGCTGCGGTGGTAAAGAACGTAAAGATAGGACCCTCTCCCCTGTGGCTCAGACAAAGGCTCCGTGCCTGCGGTGTTCGCCCCATCAACAATCTGGTGGACATCACAAACTTTGTTATGCTTGAATACGGTCACCCCATGCACGCATTTGACATCCGCTACATAGAGGATAAGAAGATAAACATCAGAAGGGCTGCACAGGGCGAAAAGATAACAACTCTTGACGGAGTGGAGAGAGAGCTTTCCTCCGAGATGCTGGTAATAGCCGACGGCAAAAAGCCCGTAGCCGTTGCAGGTGTAATGGGCGGAGAATACAGCGGCATCATGGATGACACCGTGACGGTGGTATTTGAATCTGCCTGCTTTGACGGAGCATCCGTACGCACCACCGCCAAAAAGCTGGGTATGAGAACAGATGCTTCCTCCCGCTTTGAAAAGCAGCTTGATCCCGCAATGTGCGAGCCGGCACTCCTCAGAGCCTGCGAGCTGGTGGAAAAGCTGGGCTGCGGCGAGGTCATGAGTGAGATCATAGACTGCACCAACGGTGTGAAGGTCCGGAGAACGGCTCCCTTTGACAGCGAGTGGATAAACAGGTTCCTCGGAACGGATATCCCCGAAGAGGAGATGCTGCGCATCCTTTCAAAGCTGGACATAAAGGTGGAAAACGGCGTTGCATACGCTCCTCCGTACAGAGGGGATATAGAATACAAAAACGACCTTGCGGAGGAAGTGGCCCGCTTCTACGGCTACAACAATGTTCCCAAGAGCATAATCAGAGGTGTGGCAGAGGGTGAGCTCACCGAAGGCCAGAAATTCACCCGCAGCCTCAGAAGAGCTGCCTGCGCCACAGGTGCCTATGAGATCTGCACCTTCTCCTTCATCTCCCCCAAAAGCTATGACAAGATAAGGCTCTCTGCGGGCAGCACCCTGAGAAAGTCCGTGGAGATCACCAATCCTTTGGGAGAGGACACCTCCGTAATGCGCACAACGCTCCTCCCCTCCATGTGCGAGGTGCTTTCAAGGAACTACAACAACCGCAATGCAGAGGCATTACTCTTTGAAGTCGGCAGAGAATACATCCCCATAGGCGCAGAGCTTCCCGTTGAGCAAGATCGGCTCGTGATGGGAGCTTACGGTCAGGGATATGATTTCTACACCGTAAAGGGTGCAGCGGAGAGCATTTTCGACATACTGGGCATAAGCGGTGTTGAATACACAGCCTGCACCGCAGAGGATGATGTATTCCCGGACAGCACGGCATTCCATCCCGGCAGATGTGCCGTTGCCTCCAAAAACGGCGTAAAGCTGGCACTTATAGGTGAGCTTCACCCCGACACCCTTGCAAACTACGGTATAGGCACAAGGGCATATGCCGCAAAGTTCAGGATCGCAGAAATGTTTGCTGCCGCAGAGGAGAAAAAGTATAAGCCTCTGCCCAAGTTCCCTGCCACCACCAGAGACATGGCTGTGGTATGCAGTGATGATATCCCTGTTGCGGAGCTTGAAAAGGCAATTTCCGAGGGCATAGGAAAGATACTCGAAGGGATAAAGCTCTTTGATGTTTACAAGGGCTCCCAGATAGAAGAAGGAAAGAAATCCGTTGCTTTCAGCATTTCCATGCGCTCCCATGAGGGCACCCTTACTGACGAACAGGCTGATGCCGCAATGAAAAAGGCTCTGAAAAAGCTGTCCGAAATTGGCGCTTCACTCAGAGAATAAGAACGACTCATACTAATTCTTCCTCGATGTATAGACAATCTCCAAGCCTCAAATCCCTTATATTCAAGTATTTGCGGCTTGTTTCTTGTCTATACATCGGTCAGAAATTAGTATCATCATACGGGCGGCAACTGCTGCGATCGGTACGATAAATAAGATAAGCCATAGAGTTTCTGATGAGAAGTCAGAAACTCTATGGCTTTTATGCTGCATTATTGTGATGCTGGGCTATGACCGCTCAGCTGCTGCCCTTGACAGGTCTCATGAGCTTATCGTTCACTGCCCTGAAAAATGTGCTGCCGTCTGTGTCTATAAGGCGCAGGACCTTCTTTGAGCAGCGTATCTTCACTTTGTCGTATTCCTTGATATTACCCATGGATACGCCGTCTACGGTGAGATATACGTCCGTCCTGCTCACATCCGTGATTATTTCCAGCTCCTTTTCGGGAGAAAAGACCATGGTACGGGAAAAAAGGGAATGAGGGCAAACAGGGGTCATCTCTATACATTTTATATCGGGGGAAAGAATAGGTCCGCCTGCCGAAAGGGCATAGGCAGTTGAGCCCGTGGGAGTGGAGAATATAACACCGTCCGCTCTTATGTGGCTGACATTCATATCTCCTATCTTCACATCAAACTCCACCATATGACCGAACCTTGATGAAAGCACCACATCGTTCAGAGCCGTGTACACCCTTTCTCCCTCTCTGCCAAGATATACACAGTCAAGGAGCATCCTTTCCTGTGCGGTGTAATTCCCCGACAAAAGGCCTGTCAGCCTGTATATCTCATCATATTCAAGAGCTGCCATAAAGCCCAGTCTGCCGGTGTTTATGCCAAGGAGAGGCCTGTCGTATTCCGCCGCACTGCGGGATGCTTCAAGTATGGTCCCGTCCCCGCCTATGACGATTATAAAATCTGCGTCCGGGATTATATCTTCTTCCTCTCCGAAGCTCACATTTTCCGGAAAGGCAAACTTATCCTTCATCCTTGTGTAGGTGAAAAGCTCAAAGCCCATATTGCTCAGCATGGAGCAGACCTTTTCGGTTATCCTTGCACAGTTTTCCTTTGAAAAATTGGGATGTATTACAGCTTTCATAGCCTTTCCTTTCAAAGAAGCTCCTTTTTCGCCCTTATGATAGTTTTTATGTCCGGATACCCCTCTATATTAAAATCATAGTCTGCTGCGGAGCGGGTATCGGTCTTCATCACATACCCTGCAAGGGCATCAAGATCCTTTTCCGAAAGCGCATCATCACAGTTGTAGTCAAGGCTCACATATTTGCGGGGGGCATAGGGGAATGTGAAATACTTGTTGAAGGTATCATGGTCTTTGTAGATCCTGCTCGTATTTGCAGCCATCTCACTGCTGCTCATGATAAGATACTTCCCCCTGTACAGGCTCTGATTTGACACCACATTGGTGCTGTCCGCACCGTACCACACACCGCCGATGTTCACCATGTTCCACGCATGGTTCGCATTTGCGCAGGTCACTGTCTCTATGCCTATGTCATTGAGGATGATATTCAGTGCATGAGCGTATCCCATGCACACGCAGCTTTTCTCTGCAAAGGCACCTGCGGCGGACTGACTTATCTCATGTATGTTTTCATGATTGTATGCCACATTGTAGCCTAAATATTCCTCTGCTCTCCTTGTCTTTTCAAGAGGATTTGCTCCTGCAGAGGCATAGTCTTCCGCTTTTTCTATCTCCGTATTCATGATATTATAATAATATGACCTTGTATACCCGGAGGAAAACCTTTCATGAGAATACAATACTATATATCCCGGCAGGTTCGTCTGGGTATTTGAAAGCCAGAAAAGTCTGGGAAAGCTGAGAAATACCGCCCTCTGTATCCTCTTTGCCTGGTCGTCGTGGATAATGTTATTATCGTAGCTTATCTTTCCCATTATGCCGTAGACAGCCACTCTGCCGTCGCTGTAGGTCTTGCTCACAGTATCAAGATCCCTGCCGTTCAGTCCGACATTCAGGGCTGCATGGTATATATCCCAGAAAAGCTGCTGTTCTGCGGGCGGGAGCTGATTCAAATAATAATCCGAATAGCTTCCCATATATCCGTTGGAGGTGTAGCCTATGCCGTTTACGGATGCGGGGCTTTCTTCGCTTATCTTCTCCTCCGACCTTCTGGGCAGAACGGGGATCTTTTCCAGTTCCTCTTCACTCAGCTCCAGCTCTTCCCAAAGCTCACCGTCGGGGAGTATCATTACCTCATCTTCACCGTTTTTTTCTTCAGCATATATATTTATGCCGCCTGTCATCATCATAAAAAAGGACAGAAGCAAAGCTAATATTTTTCTTGTTTTCATGTTAATTTTCCTCTATATCTTTATTGTCTTTAATACAAAATAACACACAATACCCCCTTTTGTCAATAGAAAAATTGTTATCTTTAGCTTTCCCGCCCATATTGAAAGAGTTTGAAAAAATCCCTTGATTTTTCCGAAAAAAAATGATATAATTAAAAGTGTGTTTGTAAATGTTAAAGATCACATTGCATGACACAAAGGCACGGCTGTTCAAAGCCTTTTACACTGATTCCTGACCGATGTATAGACAAGAAACAAGCCGCAAATTCTTGGATATAAGGGATCTGAGGCTTGGAGATCGTCTATACATCGAGGAAGGATCAGTATTATGTGCCTTTTAAGCACCAATGAAATGAGGATAAGAAATGCCAACTGCATCAGAGTACTTTAACGAAGTACTGCTATATATAGAAAATGCCGTTTCCCGTCAGCGCCTTACAAGCGTGGCCTACAACACATGGATAAGAAGGCTGGAGCCTGTCCGCTTTGAGGGAGATACCTTTACCCTTGCGGTCATAGACGACAAATCCGGCTGGGCAAAGAGCGTTATAGCTTCAAGGTACGGGAGCCTTCTGGATGAGGCTTTTGAAAAGGTCATAGGAGAAAGGGTAAAGGTGGAGCTTTTCAGCTCGGATAAACTGGGCAATCCCCTTGAAGAAGCACCGGAAGGCGATACGATGTCACCCGAAGGGACCTCCTCCCATTCTTCACCCGGAAAGGGCAACTACGAATTTACCTTTGATACCTTTATCGTGGGAAGATCAAACGAATTTGCAAATGCAGCCTGTCTCGGCGTGGCAAACAACCCGGGCGGGATGTACAATCCTCTTTTCATCCACGGACCCTCCGGACTGGGAAAGACACACCTTATGCACGCGATCTCCAACCGCATACTTGAAAAGGATCCTAAGGCTAATATCATATATGTGACCGGTGAAATGTTCACCTATGAGCTTATAGATGCCATCCAGAAGCAGGATACCGTAAATTTCAAAAAGAAGTACAGGAATGCGGATGTTCTTCTGGTGGACGACATACAGTTCATTTCGGGAAAGGAATCCACCCAGGAGGAATTTTTCCACACATTCAACGAGCTTTATTCCCACGGCAAACAGATAGTCCTCACCTCCGACCGTCCCCCGAAGGACATAAAGACACTGGAGGACAGGATAAGATCCCGCTTTGAGAGCGGACTTATGGCAGACATAGGTATGCCGGAATACGAAACAAGAGTAGCTATCATAAAGAGAAAGGCAGAGCTTCTTGACCTTACCCTTGATGAATCAACAGTTTCCTATCTGGCGGACAAGCTGAAAACAAATGTAAGGCAGCTTGAGGGAGCAGTAAAAAAGCTGAGCGCTCTTCAGAACCTGCTGAACACCCCTCCATCCATCGCACAGGCTCAGAACGTCATCAGGGAGATACTCAGCTTTGAGGAGACACCCGCTCTTACGGCGGATGTTATAATAAATCATGTAGCTGCAGCCTATGCCGTAGCCCCGGAAGATATCCGTTCCAGATCCAGGTCGAAGAAGATATCCGCTGCAAGAAAAGCAGCAGCCTATGTGATGAAGGAGATGACTCCTCTTTCTCTGCAGGCAATAGGCTCGGAGCTGGGAGGGAAGGATCACGCCACGGTGTCCTTTTACATAAATGACATGACGAAGCAGACGGAATCCGACCCTGTCACAAGGGAGATGCTGGAGGACATAACAAAGAATCTTAAAGGCGGAGAATAAAAATGAATTTTTGTTTTCCGTTATTTTAAAAAAATTATCAGGTTGAAAAAATATCAATTTTCAACATCCTGTTGAAAAAATCGTTTAAAACCCTTTTGAAAATCAAAGAGTTACAAATCGGTTACAAAACAGGAAAAATAAGGGGTGATACACCTCTGCTTGCTTTGGCTTTTCAACACGATTGTTGAAAAGCCGGTTGAAAAAGTCGGATTTATAAACAGCATATATAAGAAAATACCCTGTTTAAACAAATTTTTCAACCGACCCCTGTTTTTAAACAACCGTTTTTAAACTTTTTAAACAATGATCTCCCTCATGTTTGAAAGCTCCTGACAAACAAACAAATTTCCACAGAGGCTGTCTGAAAAATATTTCCTTTTGCAAAGCCCCTTCACCGTACTTTTCCACACTTTCAACACTACAACAGCAAAAGCAAAAAAATATATATATTATTTTACCCAAGAAAAGAGAGATAATATGAAATTCACCTGTAAAAGATCGGAACTCAGCGAAACTGTAAATAATATATCGAGAGCAGTTGCTCAGAAATCCGAAAATGCTCATCTGGACTGTGCAAAGCTCTACCTTGACGGAAACAGGCTCACCTTTTCCGGATATGACCTTAACCTCGGCATAATAAGGACCATTGAGGTAGAAAGTGAGGATCACGGTCAGGTGCTCCTCAATGCAAAGCTGCTCACGGATATAGTCAGAAAGCTCCCGAACGAAAAGGTGACCGCTGTAATAGATGAAAACCTGAAATGTACCATAACATCGGGAAATACGGTCTATGACATCCCCGCACTGAGTGCAGATGAATATCCCTCTCTCCCGGAAGTGGAAAAATCCGATTTCTTTGAGTTTGAACAGTCTGTTATGAAAAGCATGATAGAACAGACCATCTACGCTGTTGCCGTTACGGACAACAAGCCTATACTCAAAGGAGAGCTCTTTGACATAGAGGACGGTGTTTTCAACCTTGTTGCCATAGACGGGTTCAGGCTCGCCATACGCACAGAGCCGATAAAGACTGAGGACAGATTCAACTTTGTGGTGATGGGAAAGGCTCTTTCCGAGCTCTCAAAGCTGATAAATGAAAACTCCGACAAAAAGATGACTGTCTATGTATCAAAAAAGCACGTTTCTTTTGATCTTGGTGATTATACGCTTGTGGCAAGGCTCCTTGAAGGTGAGTTCCACAAGTACAAGGGTTCTATCCCCAAAAAATTCAACACCTATGCCACAGTGAACACAAAGCAGCTTTCAGATGTGCTTGAAAGATGTATGCTGATAATAGTGGAGCAGACAAAGGCTCCTGCACGCTGCAGCTTCAAGGATGGAAGAATAAGTGTCAATGTTTCCACACCTATGGGCATATTCAATGATGAATTACCTGTGGAAATGGAGGGCAGCAGCCTTGAAATAGGCTTCAACAGCCGCTACCTGATGGAAGCATTGAAGGCAGCAGGCACGGATAAGGTGAAATTCAGCCTGGGTGTTCCCACTTCTCCGCTTATGATAACTCCGCTTGACGGAGACCAGTTTACCTTCCTCGTACTCCCCGTAAGACTTAAAAACTAAAGGTGCAGCATGAAAGATATAGCTATAAAAACAGAATTCATACGACTGGGTGATCTTCTCAAATTTGCAAATATAGCATCCTCCGGCGGAGAGGCAAAAGTAATGGTAAGTCTCGGTATGTGCAAGGTAAACGGCGAAGTATGCACCATGAGAGGAAAAAAGCTCCGCCCCGGCGATACGGTGGAGGCAGCGGGAACTGCCGAAAGAGAGATCACAGAGCTCAGAATAGTATCAAATGAACAATGAAAATAGAAAAAGTCAGTGTTGACGGCTATAAAAACCTTGATTCGATGGATATCTCTCCTTCGCCGGATGTGAACCTTATACTGGGAAAAAATGCCCAGGGTAAAACGAACCTTATAGAATCCATATGGCTGATGACGGGCTGCCGCTCCTTCAGAGGCACCAGAGACAAGGATTTTATAGGCTTTGAAAGGGAAAAGGCTGTTATAGACCTGCTTTACACAGACAGTGTACGCACACAGGAGATCAGCTTTACAGCCATGAAGGGGACAAAGGAAAAGAAGATAACCCTGAACGGCGTTCCGGTGCCTTTGCTGTCAAGGCTTTTCGGAAATCTGCTGTGTGTATGTTTCACACCGGAGGATCTTTTCATATCGAAGGGATCCCCGGACAAAAGAAGATCCTTTATAGACCTTTCGGCATCCCAGATAAAAAGGTCCTTTGTGTGGGCGCTCAACAAATACGAAAACCTGCTGGCACAGAGAAATTCCCTTATAAAGGACATATACAACGGGCTTTCCGACCGCTCCATGCTGGAAATATGGGATACTCAGCTGGCACAGACAGGGGCATATATATCCGTGGTGAGAGATACTTATATCCGCTCGTTGGGAAGATATGCCACAAAGCTCTACTATGAACTGGCAGGGGAAAGGGAAAGGTTCGAGATAAGCTACAGATCCAGTATATACAAGGATCTTGAAGGAAGAACGGATCACAGAGGAGAGCTGAAGGATATATATTATTCAAGGCTTTCGGAAAACATAAACGACGACATAAGGGCAGGATTTACGACTGCGGGCATACACCGTGACGACCTGGAAATGACCATAAACGGCTTGCCTGTAAGGGAATTCGGCTCCCAGGGGCAGCAAAGATCCGCAGCCATAGTATTAAAGACCGCACAGGCACAGATGCTCTCGGAGGATACGGGAGAAAAACCGGTCATGCTCTTTGATGATGTTCTCAGCGAGCTTGATCCGGAAAGGCAGGCTTTTGTACTTGAAAATTCTCACGGTATGCAGGTATTTATAACAGCCTGTGACAAAAGCGCTGTTGAAAAAGACAATTCGGTAAATGTGATAAACATATCCGGAGGAAAAATAGTTTAAAAATGAAAAAGAACATGATAGGGGAAATGCTTGTAAAATACTTTGAGTCTGAAAAGGAAAGCGATTCTTTTTTGACGATGGGTATAGACAGCATTGTGGATCCTTTGGTAGACTCCTATTTTGAAAAACCGGAAAACAAAGGCAAGATAGGCGAATACTTTTTGAGAGATGAGCTTCGGTATATTATAAAAAAGGGCAAAAAAGGAAAAATACTGAAAAACATTATAGTAGACAAGGAAAACGGTGAAACATCTGAGATAGATGTTATATTTATAACACAAAAAGGAATATTTGTAATAGAATATAAAAATTACTCCGGCTCGATATATGGTAATGAAAAGGATCTGTACTGGACAGAATTTTTTTCAAAGGAAAGAAAATACAGGTTTTATAATCCTGTTAAGCAAAATGAAAATCATATAAAATGGCTGAAAAGATATCTGAAGGAAAAAACGGTCTTTTCAGATGAAAAGATAAGATTATTCAATATAGTGGTATTTTCAGACAAAAGTAAATTACAGAATATCACTCTTGTGAGTGATGCCGAAGTGGTAAAGAAAAGTGATCTTGAGTTTTGTATAGAGAAGATTTGGAATGAGAACGAGGACTGCTTTGAACAAGAAGAAACAGAGATGATATACAAAAAGCTCGGATCACTGACAGTTAAAGATAAAGATGAGAAAAACAAGCACATTGAAAGAATAAGAGAAGAGTACGGAAGCAAAGATGATAAATCAAGTAAAAATAAAAGGAAAATACCGGTCGATTATTCCGATAAATACAAATAGGATCCTTATTCTTCCGTATTTGGATATATAGTATGTTAATAAATATAAAAGGTGAAGTATGGATATATTTACAAAATATATTTTGTACATTATAGCAGGTATCTCGATCGGTGCTTTGATTGTTTTTATAATGTATAAATACTATATGTATTATAAGAGAAAGACGAAAATAAGCACATACGGAAAAGGAATAAAACGTGTAAAAGAAGATGATAATGAGGAAATACCCGCAAAAAAAGCAAAAGAAGCAATTACAAAATCCGCTGATACCGTTGAAAATGATCTGATATGTCCGAGGTGCGGGTCAGAGCTTGTTTTGAGAAAAGCAAGAAAAGGAAAAGATGCAGGAAAATATTTCTACGGGTGCAGCAGATTTCCGAAGTGCAGATACACAAGGAGCCTTAAAATAGAGGAAAGATAAAAATGTACATCCACATAGGGAACAACAAGAGCATCAGGGATAAGGATATAATAGGGATATTTGACATAGAAGCCTCTGTCAGCGATGATACGAGAGAATATTTAGCTGCGGCGGGACGCAGAAAGAACGCCGTTTATGTAAGCTATGAGGAAACAAAGTCTTTCATAGTATCGGTCGGAGAGGGAAGAGAAAAGGTATACATAACGAATGTAGGTCACAGGACTCTTGCAGAAAGAGCTAAGAATAAAAAGTGATATTATCTTTTTTCAACAGAAGAAGATGAAATGTTGAAAAGGGAAGAACAGGAAGAAAAGTAAATGGAAAACGAAAACAAGGATATGATGAATGCCGAGGAAAGCGGTTCCGTATTCAGGACAGAGGAAAAGTACGACGAGAACCAGATAGAGGTGCTTGAGGGCTTGCAGCCCGTAAGGCAGACCCCCGGAATGTACATAGGTTCCACAGGTCCGAGAGGACTTCACCACCTTGTGTACGAGATAGTGGACAATGCCATAGACGAGGCACTGGCAGGCTATTGCTCCGAGATCATAGTGAACATTCTCCCCGGAGACGTGATAGAGGTAACGGACAACGGACGAGGTATACCCACAGGCATACACAAGGAAGGCATTTCCGCCGCTACTCTGGTATATACAGTTCTCCATGCGGGAGGAAAGTTCGGCGGCGGCGGCTACAAGGTGGCAGGCGGACTTCACGGAGTGGGAGCCAGCGTTGTAAATGCTCTTTCGGAGTGGCTGGAGCTTACCGTAAAGGACGGGAAGCATATACATTTCCAGCGCTTTGAAAACGGCGGTCATTACGACGAACAGATGAAGATAATAGGGGATACTGACGAGACCGGAACAAGCGTAAAGTTCAAGGCCGATCCCACTATATTCACGGAGACCACTGTCTACGACTACGACACCCTGCTTACAAGGCTGAGAGAACAGGCTTTTCTCAATGCGGGGATAAAGATAGTATTTTCCGACAAGAGAGACCCGGACAATATCATCAGCGAAACTCTCCACTATGTGGGAGGGATAAGCCAGTTCGTGGAGCACATCCACAAGGTAAAGGGAGTAGAGCCCCTTTCCGACAAGGTGATACACTTCAAGGGGACAAAGTACAACCAGAATACGGAGTCCGATATGTATGCAGAGGTCGCTCTCATGTGGAACGACTCCTACAACGATGATGTGCGCAGCTTTGCAAACAACATACACACCACCGACGGCGGACAGCATGAGAACGGCTTTAAGAATGCACTTACAAAGGCTATAAACGACTACGCAAAGAAGTTCAATTTTATCAAGGAAAACCAGGATAAGATGACGGGCGACGATGTGAGAGAGGGTCTTACAGCCATTATCTCCGTGAAGCTGACAAAGTGTGAGTTTGAAGGTCAGACAAAGGGAAGGCTGGGAAACCCGGAAGCCCGTCCGCTGGTAGAGAACATTGTTTACGACAACATAATATCCTATCTGGAGGAAAACCCCGCAGAGGCAAAGCTCATAATAGAAAAGACCCAGAATGCCCAGAAGGCGAGGGAAGCCGCAAAGAAGGCAAGAGAGACTGCAAGGCGCAAATCCGCCATGGACAGCGCATCCCTTCCCGGAAAGCTCTTTGACTGCTACGACCGTGACACGGAAATGACAGAGCTTTACATCGTTGAGGGAGATTCTGCGGGCGGTACAGCCAAGAACGGCAGAAGTGCCCGTTATCAGGCTATACTTCCTCTGTGGGGAAAAATGCTCAATGTTGAAAAGGCAAGGATAGACAAGGTATACGGCAACGAAAAGCTGATGCCTGTTGTGGCAGCACTGGGCACCTCCATAGGAGAGGATTTTGACATCAAAAAGCTGCGCTACGGAAAAATAGTTATAATGTCCGATGCGGATGTGGACGGGTTCCATATCAGGACCCTCATGCTCACCTTCTTTTTCAGGTACATGAGGGAACTTATCACAGAGGGACACATTTATATAGCACAGCCTCCCCTTTTCAAGGTCGCAAAGAGAAAGGGAAAGAAGGAGACTGTCAAATATGCCTTCTCCGATGAGGAAAGGGACGAATACATCAGAGAATTTGAGGCTGAGGGAGACGGAAAGGTAAACATCCAGCGCTACAAAGGTCTTGGTGAGATGGATCCGGATCAGCTTTGGGAAACTACTCTGAACCCCGAAACAAGGACCATGCTGAGAGTGAATATAGAGGATGCCCAGAAGGCGGACGAGGTGTTTACGATCCTTATGGGAGACAAGGTAGAGCCCAGAAAGGACTTCATAGAAAAGAACGCTAAGTACATAAAGGATCTGGACTTTTAGGAGCAAAAAGAGCATGATCGTTTTGGTGATAATTGATTTGTTGATAGCAATGGCAGTAATAGCATGGATAGTGTTCTTTGTGATAAAGGGTTCGGAAAAGAAGGACGGAATGTTTCTGGAAGTTGTTTTTTCCAACAGTGAAAACCTTAAAAGCGGTGGAAGCTTTGAGTATCACGGGAGATCATACAGCTTGGGAACAGAGTTAAAAAGGTACAGGATGTGCATTTCATACATTGTTATGACTGAGGTTAGGGGTACCTACCTTGTACATGAAGATGATTTCGGTAAAATGTCGGTGATTACCGTGCTTGTCACTCTTTTCGGAGGATGGTGGGGGTTTCCGTGGGGACCGATAAGGACCATAGAAACACTTGCAAAGCACGAGGGAGATACAATTACTGTAAGACAGCTCCTTTTCAGGATGGAAAACAATGCGGGATAGAGGAAAAATATGAAAAAGATACTTATCATGAACGGTCCCAACCTTAATTTGCTGGGTGTAAGGGAGCCGGGCATATACGGCGGCGACAGCCTTTCATCCATAAATGAGGAGATAAGGAAAAAGGCAGAAGAAAAGGGCATGGAAACGGATTTTTTCCAGTCCAACCATGAGGGAGAGCTGATAGACAGGCTACATGCAGCTATGGGGAAGTATGACGGCATAATCTTCAATGCGGGAGCATACACCCATTACAGCTACGCCATAAGGGATGCCATAGCCGCCATAAAGGTCCCTGTCATAGAGGTGCATATATCAAATGTACACACAAGGGAGGAATTCCGCCATAAGTCGGTCATATCTCCCGTATGTGTGGGAGTTGTGGCAGGGCTTGGAAAGAAAAGCTATATATGTGCCCTGGAATACTTTGCGTAAAGTACCGACAGCCAACAAGCATGACCGACAGCCTGAAATCAAGGTCACATTGCTGAAAAGGGTGATAGGATGAGGAGAAAAAAGGAGATATTTCTTGATTTTACATCCCTGCTGGATGTGACTATGATAATTCTTTTCTTCTTCATCATAACATACAGCACCCAGACCGCAAAAGCCGTGAATGAGGCGGAGGAAAGAAAAAAGGCAGCAGAGGAGAGCCTTGAAAGGGCAGCAGTCCTTGAAAAGGAGCTTGAAGAGGAAAAGGAAAGCCTGATGGAAGAAAGGGCAGGATTTGAGGAGGAAAGGAACAGGGAGCTTGAAAGGCTCTACGGTGCCTCCGAAAGGACTGCCTACGACATAGCCGCCATGAATGCCTTTGACAAGGGAAACAATGTAAAGATATACCTTGACAACGAGAATATATACGAAGACGGCTGGAAAATAAGGATATATTCGGGGAATGAGGAGATAAAGGAGATATCCAAGGGAACGGACATTGCAAAGGGGATAAAAAGCGCCTTTGAGGCAGCGGGGATCACAAGTGAAGATGTGATACTTGCCGAAATGATATATGACGGTTCCAAAAGAGACTCCTACAACGCATATGAGAGCACGGACAAGGCTCTGAAAGCACTCAGGAACGAATATACCAACCTGTATGTTTCCATGACCGACCTGCACGGTATGAAAGAAAGGATGAATGATAATGAGTAAGAAAACAAAGGGAAAAGGATCCGGTGGTATCATCATAGTGATACTCATCATAATCATCATAGTGGTGCTTTTTCTTTTATTCGGCAAGGGATTCGGATTCGGAAACGGAACAGGATTCGGGACCGGGAACAGCAGTGAAAGCTCACAGAGCACACAGGCACAGTCAGAAGAAACTTCCGCAGCCGCCCTGGAAAGCGGGAACAGGACAGTTGAAAAGATAACCGTTGAGGAAGGATCATATATCTACAACAACAGCACGATGGAGCTTGAAGATATAGTTTCACAGCTTACGGCAAAGGAAGATGAGTTTACCGTAGAGATAGTGAACAAGGAAGGCTCCAAGGATGCCGTTGATGCTCTTGCAGCAGTGCTCGATGAAAACGGCATAAGCTTCAATGTGACAGAGCAGGCAGAATGATTTGTGCAAAATAACTTTTTATGAGCTTTATAAAAAGATTATTTTGTTTATTCAAACGAAGTTGAAAAAACTTCTTGCAATTTAGCTCCGATTATGATAACATAGATATGTTACAGACAAAGAAGGGTAGAAGAAACTTTGTTTTTGTGAAAATCTCTGCTTGTACGGCAGTATTTAAGGAGGTGCAGCCCGATGGCAAAATGTGATATATGCGGAAAGGGCGTTACTTTCGGTATTAAGGTCTCCCACTCTCATCGTCGTTCAAACAGAGCATGGAAGCCTAATGTAAAGCGTGTAAAGGCTATTGTGAACGGTACTCCCACACACATTCATGTCTGCACAAGATGTCTTCGTTCCGGCAAGGTCGAAAGAGCTGTGTGATCAAGGCTTTACGATACAGAAAGACATATCCGCCTCTTTTCAAAAAGAGGCGGATATTTTTGTGTAAAATGTAGCAAAATAACTATATAACTGCCCTAAAATTTATTACGGCTTGTATGAAAAATGCTTGACAAACAGTCTTTATATAGGGTATAATAGTAAATTGACGGGGTGTCTAAAGGGATAATTGTCTTTATTTGAAAATATCGGAGATGCCCGGAAATCTGATAAGGAGGAAGGAATAATGAAGAGAACATACCAGCCCAAGAAGCTCCAGAGAAAGAAGGAGCACGGCTTTATGAAGAGAATGGCTACCAAGAACGGACGCAAGGTACTTGCAAGAAGAAGAGCCAAGGGCAGAAAGTCACTTACTTATTGATCCTACGGGATGATGAGTGTGTTGTTCCCGTGATGCAGAGCAGACAGCGGGAAAGACAGCAGAGGAAAGTCACGACAAAAGGCTTGAACATTGACCACATATACCGCAGGCCGGAAAACTGACTTATGGTATAGGTGGTCTGTTATTTTTTTGGAAGCAGGAAGCAGGAAAGAGTGATCCTTTCGGCAGCTTTTTGTCTTCTGACCTCTAAGTTATGGTTTTTGAAGTAATAAACGACAACAAGGATTTTTCCCGTGCCTATTCAAAAGGAAAGGCGTGCGGCAGCGGTGTGTGCCTTGCATATTACAGGAAAAACGGCACAGGCAGGAAAAGGCTGGGCATCTCCACTCCCAAAAAGGTGGGGAATGCAGTGGAGAGAAGCAGGGCAAGGCGTATCATAAGAGCCGCTTATACTGCTTTTTACGACAGCTTTCCTCCCGGCTTTGACATAGTGGTGTGTGCCCGTGAGCATACTCCGCACTGCAAGAGCACCGACATAGGAAGATTCTTTGAAAAGAAGCTGATACCTGCCATGAACACCAATGGTGTGAAAGGCAGCGGGAAAAAGTTATCCGGAGACACGACAGGGAAAAAAAGTGGACAGGGTAAAGGAAAAGATAATTAAACTGTCAAGGCTGATATTTACACTGCCTATAAGGTTCTACAAAAAGTTCATATCGCCCTATAAGATGCCCTGCTGCAAGTATTATCCGAGCTGCAGCACCTACACGCTTACAGCCATAGAAAGGTTTGGAGCACTGAGAGGGTGTGCCCTGGGAGCATGGAGGCTGCTCAGGTGCAATCCATGGTCCCTCGGAGGGATCGACCCTGTTCCGGAAAAGATAACATTCGGGATGAAAAGAAAAGAAGAAGGAGAGAATCCGTCTCTCTGAGAAGACAAAGCAGGTGATCTTATCTCATTTTTATCACAGATCATAGGCTATCCCTTGGGATGGCTCATGTGGTTGGTATATAAGCTGGTAAAAAACTACGGTATAGCGATACTGATATTCACTGTGCTGACAAGGCTCATAACATTCCCTCTGTCGGTGCAGCAGCAAAAATCAATGGCAGCCACCTCTGCCATAAACCCCAAGCTCGAAAGGCTGAAAAAGCAGTACGCAAACAACCAGCAGAAGCTGCAGGAAGAGCAGATGAAGCTGTACAGCGAAGAGGGGATAAACCCGATGGCATCCTGCCTTCCCATGCTGATACAGCTTATCCTCCTGTGGGGCGTGTTTGATGTTATATACAGACCCATATCCTACATAATAAGACTTAACAAGGAAACACTTGAAACACTGAAAAATGTGGCAGCACCTCTCTTTGAGGGCAATGCGGCATTCAATGCAAGACCGGAGCTATACCTTCTGCAGTCCGTTCAGAGCGACCCTAATTACTATCTGAACAACGGGATATCTGCTGATGTGGTAAATTCCATACTGGAATTCCAGAACAAGATATTCGGCGTGGTGGATCTGGGAGTTATACCCAAGACGGTCTTTGACAACGGTCTTGACAAGATAGTGTTCAGCCCCGCAAATGTGGGACTGATGCTCATACCCATAATAGCAGGACTTTTACAGCTTGCAACATCCATCTATTCCACCGCAAAGCAGAAGAAGATGAACCCTGATGCGGCAGACCAGATGAAGAGCATGAACCTTATGCTCTACTTCATGCCCCTGTTCTCTGTGTACATAGGTTTTACCTATGCTTCGGGTCTCGGCTTTTACTGGATCTGCTCCTCACTGGTGGGAATGATACAGAATGTGGTCCTCAACAGGATCTATACACCGGAGTATGTACAGAAGCTCATCGAAAAGGATAAGCTGAAAAACAAGAACAAGAAGCGCAGCGGCATCATGGAAAAGTACAATGAGATGATGAAGGAACAGCTTGCCGCAGCACAGAATGAGGGAAAGGAAAGCGCAAAGGTCGAGAAGATACCCGCAGAGGGAAAGCTTTCAAACTCCCAGATGAAGGATTACGAGAGAAGAATAATAGCAGAGGCGAGAAAAAGACAGGCGGAAAAGTACGGTGACGATCCGGACGATGATTCGGAATAAAAGGATGCAAAATATATAGAGAGGGAACAGACCCGAAAGGAAAAGATAATGAAGAAACAGTTTACCGCCGACTCCATCGAGGAGGCAGCAGAGCTTGCCGTAAAGGAATTCGGAGTTGAAAAGGACAGGATAACATTTACTACCATAGACGAGGGAAAAAAGGGAATACTCGGTTTCGGAAAGGCACAGGCAGTGGTAGAGGCAGAGTATGAGCCTACCAAGACAGAGACAGCTCTTGAATACCTGGCAGAGGTACTTTCCGCAATGGGTGTGGATGCGGAGCTTGTGGCCGAGGAAGGCGAAGAGGGCGCCGTTATCGACATTCAGGGAGATATGACGGGTACAGTCATCGGCAGAAGGGGAGAGACCCTGGACGCATTGCAGTACCTGGCATCCATGGCAGCCAACAAGAGCGACAAGGATTATTATCGTATCAGCCTTGATTCCTGCGGTTACAGGGAGAAGAGAAAGGCTATTCTCGAGGAACTGGCAAAGAAGATAGCCAAGACCGTTCAGAGAACAGGCAGAAGCACCACTCTTGAGCCTATGAACCCCTACGAAAGGCGCATAATCCATGCCACTATCGGAGATATAGAGGGAGTTACCTCAAAGTCCGTAGGTGAGGAGCCTTACAGGAAGGTAGTCATTTCCTCCACCAATCCCAGAAAGTTTGAACACAAGGGAGAAAGAGGAGGAAGACATTCCGGCGGCAGAGGCAGAGGCGGCTACGATAAGGGCAGCTATGACAAGGGTTACGACAAGGGCGGATTTGAAAGAAAGAGAGATCCCCACTCAATGGATCTTATGAAGACATCCTTTGAGAAGGATTACAAAAAGCCCCGTCCTGAGGACAATCTTCTTTCCGGAGACCTTTACGGAAGACTTGATATAGACTATTAAAAGCTTTGCTCCCGATAATGTCGGGAGCAAATTTGTATGCGGTGAAAATAATGACAAAAGAGGAATTTGAAAAAAGGCTGGTTTACAGCCTTGAAAAAAAGTACAGAAAACAGCTGTGGAGCAAATTTGTAAAGGGTATAAACGAGTATGAGCTTTTGCAGGAGGGTGACAGGGTAGCAGTCTGTATATCCGGAGGGAAGGATTCCATGCTGATGGCAAGGCTTTTTATGCAGCTGCACAGGTATTCGGACTTTCCCTTTGATGTGGAATATATAGTGATGGATCCTGGCTACAACGAGCTGAACCGGAAGAAGATAGAGGAAAACGCCGAAAAGCTGTCTGTTCCGGTAAGGATATACAGGTCCGAAATATTTGATACCGTGAACCATATAGATGAAAATGCCTGCTACCTTTGTGCCCGTATGAGGAGAGGTCACCTTTACAGCTATGCGGAGTCCCTGGGATGCAACAAGATAGCACTGGGACACCACTTTGACGATGTGATAGAGACCATACTGATGGGGATGCTTTACGGAGCGCAGGTGCAGACCATGATGCCCCGCATAAAGAGCAGCAACTTTACGGGAATGGAGCTTATACGCCCCATGTATCTGGTGCGTGAGGCAGATATCATAGCATGGGCAAGGTACAATGAACTGGAGTTTATACGCTGTGAGTGCAGGTTCACGGAAAATTCCGCAGAAAAAGAGGGGCTCAGCAAAAGGGCAGAGGTAAAAAAACTCATTGCCGGTCTTAAAAAGGTAAACCCCAATGTAGACAAGAACATTTTCCGAAGCGTGGAGAATGTGAACCTGTCAACTATCATATCCTACCATGATGGGGACGAGTACCACAGCTACAAGGAAAGATTCAAAGATTAAGGGAGAAGAAAATTGAAGGAGAGATATTATTCTGGGGCAGCGGCAGTGTTATTTGCCATATCCGCAGTGTTATGCGGAGCCTTTGTTGTAAGCGGTGCAGCGGTCTTTGCAGCGGCAGGACTTGTGACCCTTGTGTACGGATTCGAGAATATGAGGCGTGGAAAGAAAGGAATCTCTGCGGGCAGAAAAGGCAGAAACATAGCGGAGATGATCGTTATAGGTGCTGTGTGTGTTTATATCCTGTTCTGCGACCTTGGGGCATGGAGCAGCATAAAGGAATTTTATCCCTTTCACAGGGCATATTCCTTTTCAGAAAATGACCTGTGGGATATCCTTCCCGAAAGCATAGAAAAAGATGCCGCAGATTACAGATACGATCATATGCCTTCTGTTATGCAGGGCACAGGGCACACAAGCATCAGGTACACAGGAAGTAAGCCGTATACAATGGACAGAGAAGCTGTCACAGCGTTTATGCTGTGTGACTATTCGGAAAGCGCTGACCTTTCAAAGGAGCTTGACAGGGACAATGTGGTGATCTTTTATGACAGGGATTTCTGGAAGGGTCACGAAAGCACCGCAAGGGTCTATGTGACCTATGTTTCCGGAAATGTGAACCACCCTCACAGCTTGGCTGTCATAGCGGACAGCACAAGCGGGAGGGTGGAGTTTGCACGATTGGGGTAGGTGCTGCGATCCACAGCCTTACCTAAACTAAAGGATGAGATCTGCTTTAGCAGCATTTCTGTGGGCTGACCGGGCATTAGCCTGCAAGCTCAAAGTCGATATTGCCGGAGCTTACCTCCGCTTTCACAGCCTTTACCTTCACCCTTTGCCCTATGCGGTAAAGGGTCTTTCCGTCTGCCGTGAGGGAGAAGTCACCGTCAAAGTCACAGGGAGGGTGTATGCTTTCTATGTGCACAAGACCCTCTGCTGTGTTGTCAAGCTCCACATACATCCCGAAGGCGGTGACGGAGGAAACAGTGCCTTCAAAGACTTCCCCCAGCTTAGATGCCATGTATTCGGCTATGTAATGGGAATCGCACTCTCTTTCCGTCTTCATGGCAAGAAGCTCACATTCCGAAGAATTGGCTGCGGCTTCATAGGCAAAGTGTGAATACTTCTTTTTAAGCTGTGAGGGAGTTTCCTTATCGTAGCAGAGGGATGTAAGGATGCGGTGAATGGCAAGGTCGGGGTAGCGGCGGATAGGGGAGGTGAAATGTGCGTAATCATCCAGCACGAGCCCGTAGTGACCCAGAGGCTCATGGGAGTACTTTGCCTTTGCCATGCTCCTCAATGCGATGCTGTTTATGATAGGGTAGATATCGCTGTCCTTTACCTCATTCAATATCTTTGATATATGGGCAGCTTTCAGCTTTTCCGTGTCGGGATGGGCTATGCCCAGCTTGTCAAGTATCTCCGTGAAACGGGCTGCCTTTTCCGGTGACGGGCTTTCGTGGACTCTGTACACAAAGGGGATGTTTTTCTCCTTTGCCGTTTTTGCGGCGGAGGTATTTGCCATGAGCATGAAATCCTCTATCATCTCCTCGGCTTTTCCCGATACCCTCTTCTGTACATCTGTACACTTTCCGTTTTCATCAAGTATGAGCTTTGGTTCAGGAGATTCTATGTCGGGTGCTCCTCTTTTCCTGCGGTTATCACACAGCTTCTGTGCCAGCTCCGATGCAAGCAGTATCTCATCAAGGAGCCCCTCATACTTTTCAGCCAGCTCCGCATCCGGATAATCTCCCGCCTCTATGATCCTGTTCACCTCGGAATAAACACCCTTTACCCTTGAACGGATAACACTTTTGCTGAATTTGTAAGAAAGCAGCTTTCCGTCATTATCCAAGGTCATAAGGCAGGAAAATGCAAGCCTGTCCTCCTTCGGGTTAAGGGAGCAGATGCCGTTTGAAAGCTCCTTTGGCAGCATGGGGATGACTGTGTCGGCAAAATAAATGGATGTGCCCCTCACGAAGGCATCATTGTCAAGGGCGGAGCCGGGCTTTACATAATGGGAGACATCGGCGATGTGGACACCCAGAGCATAGCCACTTTCTGTTCTTTCCACGGAAATGGCATCATCTATATCCTTTGTATCTGCGCCGTCAATGGTAAAAATAGGCTTGTCACGGAGGTCGAGCCTTGAATATATGTCCCTGTCGGATATGCTCATATTGCCTATATGCCGTGCCTCGTCCATTACAGCAAGAGGAAAGTCGGTCTCTATCTCATTGATGTAGAGAGTGGTCATGGCACAGTTCTTCGCATTTTCGGAGGAACCGAAGGAGGCGGCTATGGTGCAGCGGTGCTCACTGTGGCGGCTGCCCCTGTGAGAGATCTCGCAGATGATCTTGTCCCCCGGATCTGCGGAAACATCACCCTCTATCTCCAGCTTATCCTTGCAGAGAGTGTCGGGCTGTATGTAGTAAACGCCGTCCTCTTTGAGAAGAGTACCCGAAAAGGAGGAGGATGAATATTTCAGTATCTCCTTTATCTGCGCTTCGGGGAGCTCTCCTCTTGAGGGGATATTCTCACAGAGGACTATATCCCCGGGAATGGCACCAAGCATATATTTGCCGGGGATAAATATCTCCTCGTCACTGCTGCCCTTTTCGGTGGGGCGCACAAAGCCGAAGGTCTTGTGGAGCCTTGTCACTTCTCCCACAAAGCCTTTGTCCGAAAGGGAGAGCTGCCAGCCGCTCTTGTCCTTTTTGATCTTTCCCTCTGCGGAAAGAGATCTGAGGGCATTGTCTATCTCGTAAAGCTTGGCAGGATTCTTGCTGCCCTTTACCTTTTTTATGAGCACCCTTTCGGAAAGGGGTCTTTTTGATGTTTTCAGCACATTGAGTATGCGTGCCCTTGTTCTTTCTTCTGTATTCATTTTATTTCCTTTTCATCAAATTGGTGATGATCCTGCAAAAGTCTGTGGATCGGATCTGATGTTCCTGTTTTTTTTATATTCTATCACATTATCCGCATAAAATCAAGCAAAGAAGGAAATTTATGAAAAATCCCACCTGATGAGGTGGGATGATCTCAGGAATTATCAGGGGAGGCATCTTCTCCGGTGTTATCTGGGAGATCCTCTACTACGGCGGATTGTCGGGAAACATTCAGAATGATGCCGATCTCAAAAAGCTGCATGATAAGAGCGGTGCCGCCATAGCTGAAAAAGGGAAGGGATATACCGGTATTCGGCATTGCGTTGGAGACCACCGCCATATTGAGGAATGCCTGGAGACCAAGCTGCACGGTGATGCCCGTTACCAGCAGAAAGCCGTATTTGTCGGGGGCATGGACCGCTATATACACTCCTCTGACTATCATCATCACAAAAAGGACTATGACACACAGGGCACCCAGAAAACCAAGCTCCTCGCAGACAATGGAGAAAACGAAGTCGTTCTGGGATTCGGGGAGATAAAGGTTTTTCTGCCTTGACTGACCGAAGCCCAGACCGAACCACCCGCCCGAACCAATGGCGATGAGGGAGTTCCTTGTCTGCCATGCAAGGTCGGAATTGGCGGTATCGAAGGTGTGGAGCCAGCCGTCGATCCTGTTTTTGATAAATTCGTAGCCGTGGGTGTAAAGATAATAAGCACCCGCCACGATACCTATAACACCCGCTATCACAACGCCGATGAAGTGGTCGAGCCTGCATCCCCCCACAAACATCATGGCAAGTCCTATGGATGCGATGATTATAGAGCCCGAAAGGTGGGGCTGCATAAGCATAAGCACTACCACCAGCACCATTACCCCCATGTAGGGAAGTACGCCGCCTTTGAAGGTGTTCATGGCTCTCTGATTGGAGCTCATGAGGTGGGCAAAGAGAAAGATCATGGCGATCTTTGCCACCTCAGAGGGCTGGAAGGAAAAGGCGGAGCCTATCTGTATCCAGCGGGTGGCACCGCCGACGGTCTTTCCTATGAAGGGGGTAAGAACCAGGAGCACCAGCACGACCAGAGAGAAAACATAGGTTATAAAGGGGTTTTTTATCAGGTGATAGTCTACCAGCTTGCTTGAAGTGATAAACATTATGACCAGTCCCACAATGGCATATACCAGCTGATGGGTGAAGTAATAGTCATATATATTGTCCTTGGTGTCATGGATAGCCCAGGCGTAGGATGCGGAATACATCATTATGAGCCCCATTGCAAGCAGCACCAGAACTATTATGAGAAACGGGAAATCTATCTCTCCGATGTGAACGGTCTCAAGATATTCCCTGTAGCCCTTGCTGCCCTTTCCGGGCATAAGGAACTTAAAAAAGGTTATATTGTTTGCATAGCGCTTTTTGCGCTTTTCTTTCTTTTTTTCCATTTTTTCAAAAATATAGATGTTACAGTAAATGAACTGCGTACACTGTTCGGAACATGGAGCGCTTTCTTTTCGGGGACTTCAGTCAGGAGCCGCACGACCCGTTTGCTGCCGGTTTGGTTGCTGCCGGGCATCCTTGCCCGCTGTCGGTCGTACCGACCTATCTGAACATGAGGACAGATGCCGCTGCTGCAAGGAGAGTAACGGCAGAAAAGGCAATAACGATCTTTTCCTCCGACCAGCCGCTCTTTTCAAAGTGGTGGTGGATAGGGGTCATCTTGAAAATGCGCCTTCCCTCTCCGTACTTCTTCTTTGTTATCTTGAAGTAGCTCACCTGTATTACAACTGACAAGGCTTCAAGGATGTAGACAATGGCAGCCACCGCCAGTATCACGTGCTCATGGAGCACAAAGCCCATGGCACACACAGAGCCTCCGAGAAACATGGAGCCGGTGTCTCCCATGAAGATCTTAGCGGGGTGGAAATTCCAGATAAGAAAGCCGAGACAGCCTCCCGCAAGAGCGGCGCTGTAGATCCTGTATTCCTCCATGCCCGCTTTTGAGAATATCACCAGCATACCCAGTGAGAACACAACGGTGATAGAGGAACAGAGCCCGTCCACACCGTCGGTGAGGTTTACGGCATTGGTGAGGTAGATGAGCACCAGCACCATGAGAGGGTAATAGAAAAGACCCAGTTCAAGATCTCCTATGAAGGGGAAATGGATGGAAGTGTCCTTGTCTCCCAAAAGGTATAATGCCAGCAGGAAAAGGCAGGAAAGGACAAACTGCATTACCATTTTCTGTTTGGGGTTGAGCCCCTCCACCTGCTTTTTCACCGCTTTGATATAGTCATCGGTGAAGCCGATGACACCGTTTAAAAACGCAAAGGCAAGACCTGCTATGAGCCTGAGTACCGAAAGGGTACCTGCATTGCCAACACTGTCGGGAGACTTTGTCACACCGTAGATCCCCACACACACCGCACAGGACAGCAGCACTCCGATAATGAACATAAATCCGCCCATAATGGGAGTACCGTTCTTGCTTTTTTGCCATGCGGGACCTTTTTCATAGATGGTCGCCCCGAAATTGAGCTTCCTCATCAGAGGGATTATAAAAAGACCGGACAGTGCCGCTGCCACAAAGGACAGGGCACATGCCAAAAATATTAACCACATTTTGAGTTTTCAGATCCTTTTTTATTTACGAACGGACACCGTCATCATCGGTATCGGATGTATCCGCAGTGATTTCTTCATCGTCTGCTTCATCATCGCTGTCATCTATGGGGATGAGCTCGTTCTGGGAGTCCTCCTCCATAGCCGCACGGATATCCTCCTCGTTTTCTTCTTCGCCCGTATCCTCTACGGCGGCGATCTCCGCATCCTCCTCGTGGGCTGTGCGGGTGAAGGTAACGACCTTGTCGTTCTCGCCTACTCTCATGAGCCTTACGCCCTTGGAATAACGGCTCATGATGCGGATATCACAGGCACGCAGCCTTATGATGACACCGTCGGTGGCGATCATGATGATATCGTCCTCTTCGTCTACTATCTTTATGCCGCAGACTTTTCCTCTTGTGTCGTCGATACGGTAATTCTTAAGACCGTAGCCGCCTCTTGCCTGTATGCGGTATTCTTCGAGGGAGGAGCGCCTGCCGAAGCCTTTTTCCGTAACGGTGAGCACGGAAGCGCCTTCACGCACTCTTGCCATGGAAACGATGCAGTCGTCTCCCTTAAAGCGCATGGCTCTCACACCTCTTGCGGTTCTGGACTGGGCTCTCAGCTTATCCTCGGAGATCCGGATGATATATCCGTTCCTTGTGGCGATCATGAGCTCATTGGAACCGTCCGTCAGGCGAACGCCTGCGATCTCGTCCCTGTCCTCAAGCACGATGGCTCTCAGTCCCTGTCTGCGGACATGGGCATAAGCCGAAAGAGGAGTGCGCTTTATCCTGCCGTTTTTGGTGACAAAGACAAGGAACCTGCCGTCGGCATAGTCGGAGGTCTTTATCATGGCAGTTATCTTTTCATTTTCTGTCAGAGGGAGAAGATTTATGATATTGGTGCCCTTGGATTGTTTCGACCCTTCGGGTATCTCATAGCATTTCAGCCTGTACATCTGTCCCTTGTCGGAGATAAGGAGAACATCATCCTTGGTGGAGGCGATGAACATTTCCTGCACAAAGTCCTCATCACGCTGCTTCAGGGCGCTGACACCCTTTCCGCCTCTGCGCTGGGTCTTGTACTCACTGAGGGACTGGCGCTTGATATAGCCTATGTCCGTAAGGGTGACCACACAATCCTCTTCGTCTATAAGATCCTCTATGTCCACCTCGCCGCTCACGGATTCAATGTCCGTCTTGCGCTCGTCGCCGTATTTTCTGCCTATCTCGTCAAGATCGTTTTCTATGATCCCGAAAACTCTCTGTTCGTTTTCAAGGATATCCTTGAAGTCGGCTATCTTTTTGTGGAGCTCCTCCAGTTCGTCAAGGAGCTTCTGTATCTCCATGTTGGACAGCTGGTACATCCTCATCTGGGCGATAGCCTCTGCCTGAGGCTCGCTGAGGTCGAAGCGCTCCATGAGCCTCTGCTTTATCTCGGTTATGTTCTGGGATGTGCGGCAGATCTTTATGACTTCGTCGATATTATCCGCTGCTATCACCATACCCTCCAGGATATGTGCTCTTGCCTCAGCCTTTTCAAGGTCAAAGCGGGTGCGGCGGCGTATAACATCTTCCTGGAAGGTGATGTAGTTCTGTATCATTTCCCTCAGGGACATGAGCTTGGGCTTGCCGTCCACAAGAGCCAGCATTATCACACCTACGGAGGACTGCAGCTCGCTGAATTTGAACAGCTTGTTGAGCACCATCTGGGGCACGGCGTCCTTTTTCAGCTCTATTACTATCCTTACCTTGTAGTCCTTGTCGGATTCGTCACGGACAGCATGGATGCCGTCTATCCTCTTGTCCTTCACAAGCTCGCCGATCTGTTCGATCATGCGCTTCTTGTTGACCATGTAGGGTATCTCGGAGACCACGATACAGGTGCGCCCGTGAAGCTCGGTTATCTCGGTGCGGGAGCGGAGGGTTATCTTTCCCTTGCCCGTACCGTAGGCAGCTCTTATGCCGCTCCTGCCCATGATTATGCCGCCTGTGGGGAAATCGGGTCCCTTGATGTGCTTCATGAGCTCGTCAAGAGAACATTCGGGATCCCTTATCACACACTTTACCGCCTCAATGGTCTCAAGGAGATTGTGGGGCGGGATATTGGTCGCCATACCTACGGCGATGCCCATGGAACCGTTTACCAGAAGGTTTGGGAAACGGGAGGGGAGGACCACCGGCTCTTTGAGACGGTCGTCGTAGTTGGACATGAAGTCTACGGTGTTCTTGTTGATGTCGGTGAGCATTTCAAGTGAAAGGCTCTCCATCCTGGACTCCGTGTAACGATAGGCGGCAGGGGGGTCGCCGTCAAGGGAGCCGAAGTTGCCGTGACCGTCTATAAGCGGGTAGCGCAGGGAAAAATCCTGTGCAAGACGCACCATTGCATCGTACACGGAAGCATCACCGTGGGGGTGATATGAGCCGAGTACGGCACCGACGGTATCGGCGCATTTACGGTAGTCCTTGTCGGGGGTCAACCCCTTTTCGTACATGGTGTAGAGTATACGCCTGTGTACGGGTTTAAGACCGTCCCTGACATCCGGAAGGGCACGGGCTATTATTACAGACATGGAGTAGGCAAGGAAATAATCCCTCATTTCCTTTTCTATGTCCTTGTCGATTATTTTCTGGTTTTTCAGTCCGAAAAGTTCTTCATCAGCCATTTTTGCTTATTCCTGTTCTCAGAAGGGCAGAAAGCAGACCTTCCGCCTTCTGCACGATCTATGGTTTTTTTATATCGGTGCATTACAGGTATTTTGTCAGAAATCCCGTAATGTCAAGCACTTCCTTTACATAACCCGTAACATTGGCAAAGTGAACATCCTCATACCTTTTGCTCACTGCCATAAAGATCCTGAGACCCGCACTTGAAACGTAATTGGTGTTTTCGCAGTCTATGACTATCCTGGTGCATCCGCTCTCTGCGATATTTTTCAGAATGTCTTCTCTCAGCTTGTCTGCGTTGGAGGTCTCTACCCTTTCAGGCAGGCAGACGGTGAAGATACCGTCATCGGTGTAATAAGTTATATCGTCCATAAAATCTCCCTTCTTTCAGCACAGTATGAAGTGAGTGCCAAGCAGGTCCTCATATTTCCGGGCAATATGGATGCTTCCTTCTTCTCCGAAGGCATCACGGGGGATAACATACATATTGCTGCCCTTGATGTACACCACAAAGAGCTCCTCTGTGCAGAGGATATCCACCACTCCCTGATCCAGATGGATAATGGTAGCGGGGGGAAGCTCTGCCTCGTTTTCGGTCTTTTCCTCCCCGGTCTCTCCGGAGGGATCGCCTTCACTTTCAACAGCAGGGTCGAAGATCGTTGAGACCACTACCTTGTCGGAGTACATCTGCGCCTTGTAGATGATACCGTCAAGTCCGGCAATGCTCTCCTCCAGCTTGTTGTATGTGAGCCTCGGTCTGGAAAGTATAGTTATCGCCACAGCCAGCAGTATCAGCAGTACGATCCCGTTGACCGCAGAAAATCCCGCAGTGAGGATGTTTACAGCCTGGATGATACCTGCAATTATCACAAGGACTATCTGCAGAGCCACTCTCTTGAAAACATACTTTCTCTGAAAGAGCTTGAACCCCCGCATTATAAGATCCCTGCGGCTTTCATACTCCCCTTCCCCAAGAAGCTCGGAGCCTGTAATTCTGTCCTCTGTCAAAGTGTTTCGTCCTCCGGCACTTCCTCGTAGGAATCAAGGAAGGAAAGGTCATCCTCGTCAAGACCGTCATCCAGGCTGTCGTACTCGTCGTAATCGTATTCCTTTGAAGTGGTGAGCCTCTTCTGCCTGATGCTGTCTATAAGCAGAACAAGTGCAGCAGCAGCAGCGGCTGCCGTGATTATCACTGCAAGGATCTTAAGAAAATTGCTCATGGTCTTACCTCCGTATCGTTGTTGGATATTTGTTTGTTTCTTTTGTATTCCCGTATCTCGTCCCGTGACCAGCCGTCGTTCCTCATCCTTATATCCTCTGCAAGGCTGCTCGAACCGGCGTGGATCTGTGCTGCTATCCCGGCAGCTTTTTCCTCGGTCCTGAGAAGCATACGGCGAAGGGATGGGTCATTTGACCATTCCTTTACCTTTTTGCGGGTAAAATAAACGGCAGGCGCAAAATATGCAGCAAATATTATCAGTTCGGGTAAAGAGGGGGGAATAATGGGTTCTCCGATGAAAATATATACTCCGTACCTTAATACAAGGTAGAAAATGCCGATGATAAGCAGCGGTATGCCCACACCCACATCGGGACCCGCTTTTCCGTCCATCTTTGCACGCTTTACGAGTGCATGGACTATCCTGATGATATTAAACATCTGTCATATGTGCAGGGAAGATATATACTTTGCAAGCTCTCCTGCCATTTCGGAATGTTCGTACCTTCTGGGGTGGCCGGGCGTGGCTTTTCCGTTGCGGGAGAAGAGGAAATGGTGTGCCTTCACGCCTTCTGCGCAAAGCTCCTTTGTCACCTCATCAATGGCATCATCCCAGCCCGGATCGTGCATGAGGACGGTGGTGAGGAGAATTATCTCCGGCTTTCCGCCGTACCTGCCGTTTACATCGGATATCAGCTTCTTGTAGGCATCCTTCCAGTTTCGTCTCAGCTTTTCGTCGTATATGTCCACGGTGGTGTCATCAGCTCTGTGGGCATCGTTCTGCCCCAGGGCAAAGACCACTATATCCGGGGTGTACTTTGAAAAATCCCAGTCGGTAAGGCAGGGCTTTTCTCCGTCTCTCAGCTCGTTTCCCTCGGGAAAGTAGCAGGTCTTGTCAAAAACGCTCTCCATGCCGATATAGTCGGGATAGTGAAAATACCCCGTGCCGTCAAGGACGGAGATACCTCCCTGGGATATGTTGTGGAAACGGGCGTTCAGAAGCCTTGCACACTGCCATGTATAGGAAAACCAGGAATTGTCGTAGACAGAATCGGAAGATGACGGGTCGCTCCTGCCGGTGAAAAAGTCGGCTTCGGTCATCTCTCCGGCACTTACGCTGTCCCCGTAGTATTCAAGTGAAAGGTCGTATTTATGGTCGGAGGGGAGAAATTCCCCGTCGCATATGAGCTCATTGAGTTCAAAGCTGTGGTTTGATGCCAGCATTTTGAACACAGTGAGGGTGTGTACCTTGTCGGGCTCCAGATTTTCGGCTGCAAGGTACTCTGTTTCCTTCATGTTGTATTCATCCCGCAGGTGTACTCTGCACATCCTGCCGTCTATGACTATTCCTATGCAGACTATGCCCCAGAAATTGCGGTTCGTACACTTGAAGGATACCTTCGTTCCCTTGAAGCGGACATCCGCCCTTGTGGAGGGGAAGAACCAGCGGGAGCCGGTCCCGGTGGTCTGGGTCCTGCCGGTGTAGGTTATCATATCCGAATCAAATCTCAGATTCATTTGCTTTCACTCCGTTTTCTGACAGTATTTCTGTCACAGTAAAGGTCATATTCTCTGCTTACGGTCTCCACCTTTGCTGAAAGGAAGGAGTCCACCACGGATTTGAAGATGATACCGAAAATAATGCCCCAGGCGGTGGATGTAAGAGCACCGAAGAATTCCTCCACTGCCACTTCTCCGCCTGTCATGGTCTGTGCCGCACCTATGAGGGAGCGGACAGTGCCAAGCATCCCCAGCAGGGGGAAGGAGGAGGTAAAGCCGGAAAAGAAGGAATAGGCAAGGTTGAGACTGCTCATGCTGCTGTACAGCTTGTCCTCGTCGGGTTCCCTGTCCTCCCTCTTTACGGGGTTTGCCATGCGTTTGGCAGGGTCGAAAAGCTCATTTCTGACACTTTTGTACTGCCTGAAGCAGAGAAAGGCGATAGAGCCGGTGACAAGCGCCCAGAGGAGGATCGGGATATCCGAGGAAAAAAGGCTTGTAAACAGCTTTGAGAAAAAATTGTCCATAGCTTATTTATCGGTACCTCTGTCAAGGAGTTTTTTCATATCCTCAGGAGAGAAGGTGTACTTTTTGGAGCAGAAATGACAGCAGACCTCCTGAGGCTCGTCCGCCATTTGTTCAAGTTCCTTTCTGCCTATGCTGATGAGTGCTCTCTCCACTCTCTCCTTTGAGCAGTCACATTTATACTTTGCATCAAAGGTGTCAAGTATGTCCGGTTCAAGCCCTTCCAGCACCATATGTGCCATCTTGTCGGCGGTGATGCCGTCCGACAGCATTTTTGTCACAGGAGGCAGATTGTTCACATTTGCCTCCAGTATATCTATCACACTTTCGTCCGTAAAGGGAAGGAGCTGAATGAGGTAGCCCCCCGCTGCCTTTACCGTAAGGTCCGGGTTTACCAGCACACCCAGTCCGCAGACTGTGGGTATCTGCTCGGAAAGGGCGAAATAGCTTGCGATATCCTCGGCTATCTCCCCGGAGGTTATGGGTATCTGTCCCGAATAGGGCTCTTTCAGACCCATATCCTTTACTACGGAAAGAGTACCGTCCTTTCCCACAGCCCCTGCCACATCCAGCTTGCCCTTGCTGTTGAGAGGGATCTCCACAACAGGGTTCTGAACATAGCACTTTACATTTCCCGTGCCGTCCGCCACAGCTATAAGGGTGCCGCAGGGCCCGCCGCCGTTCATTCTCAGGGTGACGGAATCCTCCCGTCCTTTAAGACCTATGCCCATAAGGGATGCAGCTACCGTCAGGCGGCCGAGAGCCGCTGTCACCACTGCAGAGGTCTTGTGTATCTGCTCCGCCTCGGAAATGATGTCTGTGGCATCAATGGCAGTAGCCACTACCGAGGCATCGTGAGAAATAGTCCTTACGACCTGTCCCATAGTTATATTCACCGTCTTTTAAAGATTTTTACGAAATAGAAGCAAGATAAAGAGATACAGGAAAACCCTCATATTTTCCTTGCGGAAAAGACCGTCCTTTCGGTCACGGAGGTGACAGGCTCGTCAGTGTAGCCGTCGGTGAGACCTATTATCTCAAAGCCGCAGGACCTGAGAGCACTGCTTATGATCTCCGGTGCGAAGGCTATTTCCCTTATCTCCTCATATTCCCGCCTGTAGACATCCCCCTCACGGATAAAAATATCAATGGTCATGTCCACGCTGCTGTCCTCGTCTCCGGTAAAATCGTTTGCCCAGACAAGGTAGATGTCCTCGTTCTCGTAGACAAAGACATTGTCCGCCAGCACATACTCATGCTTGTAGGGGGTGTTTGTATCAAAAAGGAAAAGACCGCCCTCTTTCAGGCAGGCATTCACCCTTTTGAAGGTCTTTTTTATGCTCTCAAGGCTGTCCAGATGGTTGAGGCTGTCAAGGGTGCAGGTCACTACATCGACCGGAGCGGGGAGCAAAAGCTCTGTCATGTCCTGCCGGGTGTAGAAAATATCCTCGCTCTTTGAGGCTGCGATAGTAAGGCAGTCCTCGGAAATGTCGCTGCCGCTCACATCGTAGCACATCTCTCTGAGCGCCCTGCACAGCTTTCCCGTGCCGCAGGCAATGTCATAAACGGTGATCTCGGGGCGTGTTGTCCCTTTTTTGAGATACTTTAAGTGATCCGCTATAAGATTGTCCGTAAATCCTGCTATACGGGCATAGATCTCGTCGTCGCCGAAGGCATCAAAGGCTGCCGCAAAGCTTTCGTAGCCCTTCATTTTCAGGACTTGTCCCTGTTCTTTTCAAGGCGGGAGAACACAGCATCAAACCCCTTTCCGGAATAACCGGAATTCAGGGTGCGGCGTACTCTTGAGATGGTGGCGGAGGAGGCTCCCGTTTCGGCGGAGATCTCCTTGTAGATGCAGTTGTTTTTGAGCATCCTTGCCACCTTGAGCCGCTGTGAAATGGAATCGAGCTCTAAAGTAGTACACAGGTCATCAAAGAAAGCCTTGCATTCTTCCTTGGTCTCAAGAGACAATACCGCTTCGTAAAGCAGGTCGAGACTGTCGGGGGATTTCTGGTTCATGCTTTTTACCTCGTTTTGTATTGGTAATATGGTCTGTTTCCGGTGAAGGGGAAAAAACCGTGACACAGGAAACGAACCGCTGCGGGCACTGCCTGTTCATTATGTTGCCTGTTCTGTTCATATCCATGTTGTCGAGCCTCAAAGGAAAGGTCAAACATAAGGAAACAAACGGATGGCTGTCGGCTCTGCCGACCTCAGGTGTTGTGGTCGCTCACATGGAACTGTTTCAGGTTGCCTATCTTGTTTGAACGTTCACGGAGAACATCCTCTACTTCCGTTATGTCAAGACCTCTGTCTGCTGCAAGTACGCACACATGATACAAAAGGTCGGCTATTTCGTTTTTCAGCTCGTTGTTATCGCCGTTTTTTGCGGCTATGATAGTTTCTGCGGCTTCCTCGCCCACCTTTTTGCAGATCTTGTCTGTGCCCTTCTCAAAAAGATAGCAGGTGTAGGAACCTTCCTGAGGCTCTGTCTTTCTGCTCATGACTACGCCGTAAAGGTCGTTCAGTACGCTCATTTCTTTCTCCTCTTTTATATATTATTCTCTCTCTGTCAGCTTCATGCTGTCCATGTCAAGCTCTCTGTAATAGCAGCTTCTCCTGAAGCCCTTTTCGTTTTTGGTGTGGCACATACCGCCCTTGTCGGGGGAGGCTATGAACACAAGGGAATTCTGCTCGCAGTTTACAAATATCCTGTGCAGAGTAAAGGTGTTTCCGGACTCCGCTCCCTTGAACCACAGCTTGCTGCGTGAGGTGCTCCAGAGAATGACCTTGCGCTGTCTGATGCTCTCTTCAAGGGCGGTCTTGTTGACATATGCGATCAGAAGGATCTCAGAGGTGTCTTTGTCCTGGACTGCCACAGGTATAACTCCGCTGTTGGTTATGCTGTCGGTCTTAGAAAAATCGAGCTGAAGCTCATTTGTTTCCTCAATGGTCATTATGGGAGCCCTTCTTTACTTTTTGGGGGCATTCTGTAAAATGCCTTCTATCTTTGCGGTCTCTTCGTCGCTGAAATCTATATTATCAAGTGCGCCTATGTTGTCAAGTATCTGCTCCGGACGGCTGGCACCTATGAGAACGGTGGTCACGGCAGGGTTGTGGAGTATCCACGCAAGAGCCATCTGTGACAGCTTCTGCCCTCTGCTTTGGGCTACGGCATCGAGAGCACGCAGCTTTTCGACCATACTTTCGTTTAGCTCCGAGCCTATCCATGTGCTGCCTCTGCCGACTCTTGAATCCGCAGGAACGCCATTCAGATAGCGGTCTGTGAGAAAGCCCTGATACAGGGGAGAGAATACAGCTATGCCTATTCCCTTTTCTGCTGCCCACCTGTCGAGACCGTCTGCCTCTATCCAGCGGTTGAGCATGGAATAGGAGGGCTGGTTTACCACAAAGGGAGTTTTCAGCTCTGTGAAGATATCAAGCATCTTCTGTGAATCTGCGCTGTTGTAGTTGGATATGCCCACATAAAGCGCCTTTCCGCTGCGCACGGTGCTGTCAAGGGCGAGGGCGGTCTCCTCAAGCGGAGTTTCCGGGTCTCTCACATGGTGGTAGAAGATATCCACATATTCAAGCCCCATGCGCTTCAGGGACTGATCGAGGGAGGAAATGAGGTATTTCCTGCTGCCGTTCTTGTCTCCGTAGGGACCCTCCCACATATCGTAGCCTGCCTTTGTGGAGATACAAAGCTCATCCCTGTAAGCTCTCAGACCCCTGTCAAGGATCTTTCCGAAATTTTCCTCCGCAGAGCCGTTGTAGGGGTTGCCGTAGTTGTTTGCAAGGTCAAAGTGGACTATACCGTTGTCAAAGGCTGTGCGGCACATCTGCTCCGCCTTTTCAAAGGATGAGCCGAAGCCGAAGTTCTGCCACATTCCAAGAGAAAGGGCGGAGAGCTTCAGTCCGCTTTTTCCGCAGCGGCGGTATATCATTTTGTCGTATCTTTTGTCGTTTGCCTTATACATATAAAACTCCTCTTATCATCAGAACAATTCGTCTTCAAGGCTGTCAGTCTCCGGGGGAGCGGCTGTTATGCGCACGGGGAAGCCGTCTTTTTTCAGGCTTTCCTTTACCTGCGGTATTTTAAGCTCCCTGTAATGGAAAAGGGATGCGGCAAGCGCAGCGGATGCTCCTGTCTCCCTGAATACCTCCGTAAAGTGCATAAGGCTGCCGCAGCCGCCGCTGGCGATGACGGGGATGTTGACACTGTTGCAGACGGCATTGAGCATATCTATATCAAAGCCCGCCTTTGTGCCGTCTGTGTCGATGGAGTTGAGACAGATCTCTCCCGCTCCCAGAGCCTCGGCTTTTTTTACCCATTCCACAAGATCCAGCTTCATATCTATCCTGCCGCCGTTTATGTAGACCGTCCATTTGCCGTCGCCTGTTTTTTTGGCATCTACTCCAAGACAGATACACTGGGAGCCGAATATGCGGGCGCCCTCCCTGATGAGCTCCGGATCCCTCACGGCGCAGGAATTGACGGAGACCTTGTCCGCTCCCGCACGCAGCACCCGCTTTATGTCCTCCGCAGAGGATATGCCGCCGCCCACCGTAAGCGGAACGAAAACTCTTCTTGCAGTCTCCTTTACCACATCGAGGAAGACCCCCCGCCCCTCATGGGAGGCGGTGATGTCGTAGAAAACTATCTCATCGGCCCCCTCTCTGTCGTACTTTGCGGCAAGAGCCACAGGGTCGCCGACTTCTTTTATACCTTCAAAATTCACTCCCTTGACAACTTTGCCGTTGCGCACATCAAGGCAGGGTATTATTCTTTTTGCAAGCATATTTATGCTCCTATTTTATTCACAGATGTCTTTAATCGGTTGATTTCCGACGATCCTTCAATATTTCATAAGTTTCTGTCAGTGCCGCCGGCACTGATAAAACCGTATTTAACAGCGATCTCCCAGTTTCTTCCGCTTCCGTAATTTACATATGTATGACCGTTCCGTGTGTTTTCGGATGCCTTTTTGCCCCTTGAAAGGTGATTCAATAAGCATACGGGTTAAATATGTAGAAGAACAGCCCTTTCCATATTTCGAGCCAGAAAATGAAGATGACTGCCGCATTAAGGATATATGCCGCAGACAGCAATATTTTTTCCGACGGTGATGGGGGCGCTTTTTTTGCAATGACCGCAAACACAGGCGGAAGCACTATGGCTGCCGCAGCGAATATGGGAGACATGATACCGAGAACAAGGGCGATCGGAGCCGCCGGAGAAAATCCCGAAGCAGCAAAAGTAAGGATCCCGCAGGCGGGAAACAGCATAATGCAGAGCAAGGGGTCATCAGGTCCCGGCCTTTTTGTTTTTCTTTTCAGTAAAGCTGAGATACAAAGCAAGAAGGCTGCTGCCGACAGCAGCACTGCTGCACAAAGAGCCTGTTCACGGCCCGGGATCACCGCTGTCATACAAGTGCAGCAAAGTTTTTGAGCATCTTCAGCCCCACCTGTCCGCTCTTTTCGGGGTGGAACTGTGCACCGTAGACATTGCCCCTGTGTACAAGGGCAGGGATATTGCTGCCGTAGTCGGTGTAGGCTGCTACATCCTTATCTGCGCAGTGAGCCGCATAGGAATGGACGAAGTAAACATATTCATCGTCTCCCAGACCGCTGAGCAGGGGACAGTCATTGTTCTTTATGAGCCTGTTCCAGCCCATGTGGGGGATATCCAGTCCCTCGGGCTCCATGAGCCTTACTTCTCCCTCTATGAGCCCCAGGCCTTCACATTCTTCAAATTCGTAGCCCTTTGAAAAGATCATCTGCATACCGAGACATATACCCAGAAAGGGTTTTTCTGCGGCGGCTCTTTTCACGGTATCCGTGAGGCCTGCCTCGTCCAGCTTTTTCATTGCGGCGGGAAAGGCTCCCACTCCCGGAAGTATCACCCCGTCGGCGCCGTCTATGAAGATCGGGTCGGAGGTGAGAGTGCAGTCTATCTCAAGGAATTTAAGGGCATTTTGCACGGAAAAGATGTTTCCCGCACCGTAATCAACTATGGCTATCATATAAGCTCCCTGTCATACTGTCGTTTGTGATGGTGAAGACCGTATCAGTCGTTGAATTCAAAATCGGTCATCCTTGTCCAGAGCCTGAGATCGGGCACGATGCGGTCAACAGCTATGGACTTTATTATACCCAGGGCATCCTTCAGCTTTACATCCCTGCTGTAAGAGTCCTCTTGGTCATCCTCATCCGCAAGGGTGACGGACACCATGTAGCTGCTGTCGAAAAGAGTCACCTCTATGCCGGAGATCATGCGCTCCCTGCCCTCAAACATGAGCTTCAAAGGGGTCGTGTGTATTATTATAAGAGAATCGAAGCGTTCGGGAGAAAGGGATCTCAGTATAGTCTCTATAACGCCCATGAAGTTTTTCCCCGGATCCTCCGGCACCATAACGTTCCATGAGGTGGCGTTATCCATCATATCGCCCAGGGCTCTGAGCTCGGGATCGTTTTCCCAGTCAAGTTCCATATTCATAGCTGTTTTCCTTTTGTTCGTCTGTTTTATCCGAGAGTTCCCTTTGTCGAGAGCACCTGGCCGCTGCCGTTCCTTGATACTGCGATCTTCAGCGCATGGGCAAGAGCCTTGTACAGGGCTTCTATTTTATGGTGGTCATTTTCGCCGTAGAGACATTCAAGGTGAAGGGTGATGCCTGCATTAAAGGCAAAGGCTCTCATGAATTCCTCGGTGAGGAAATTGTCATACTGACCCGTAGACTGGTTCTTGTACTCGCATTTGTACACAAGGTAGGGTCTGCCGCTTATATCAAGGGAGCAAAAGCCCAGAGCCTCATCCATGGGGATATAGAAAGAACCATAGCGGGCTATGCCGGAGCGGTCGCCCAGAGCCTCCGCAAAGGCTTTTCCCAGAACGATGCCCGTATCCTCCACGGAATGGTGGCCGTCCACATAAAGATCGCCCTTGACCTTTACATTCATATCAAAGCCCCCGTGTACACAAAGGGCAGTGAGCATATGGTCAAAAAAACCGATGCCCGTATCTATATCGTGTTTCCCGCTGCCGTCAAGGACGAGGGATATCTCTATGTCAGTTTCCCCAGTGGTGCGGTGAATGGTGGATGTTCGCATATTTCAGCCTTTCTGTTCACATTGCAAAAAATACAAAGCAAAAGACAACTGCCTTTGCAGCGGTAATGTTTCGGCATCTTCCGACAACATACCACTATCAAGTATATCAGAAAATTCGCAGTTTGTCAAGGTTTTGAGACCCTGTAACTTTTTAAAGCGCAAAAAACTTCTCCCCGCTGCGCAGCGGGGAGAAGTCGTGGGAGGAGAATATGAATGTAGGATAAAGTGATGGTATTTTAAGGGGGAGCGTTTTCCGCTCTCACCTATATAAGCAGATAACCAAAAGAAGAGGTCGCACTTTTACAAAAATTTTTTCGGGGATTTTTATGAGCGCAGCTTTTCAACTATCTTTTCAAACCTCATACCCCTGCTCGCCTTGAAAAGAACGGACTTCACACCCTCATCAACAGCGGCTCTCACCGCTTCTGCGGCTTCATCCGTGTCTTTGCAGGATATCACCTTTTTATCCGTAAGCTTGGAAAATTCGTCGGCGATATATCCGGCTTCCTTTCCTACCGTGATGAGCATATCCGCTGTTTCGGCGGCATATCCTCCTACCCTGCGGTGCAGCATTTCCGAGAATTCGCCCAGCTCCAGCATATCTCCCAGCACTGCCGCATTGGGACGGGGCAGTGAATCAAGAACGGAAAGCGCCGCCTTCATGGATGCGGGTGCGGCATTGTAGCAGTCGATGAGCAGCTTTGTTCCCTTGTATTCCTCGATGTGCTGTCTCAGGCCCCGGGGCATGAACTCTCCTATGGCAGCCGCCGCCTTTTCAAGGTCGCAGCCTGCTTTTTCTGCGGCGGTCATGGCGATGAGGGCATCGATGATATGATGATCTCCGGGAGCGGAAAGGGAAAGATGAGCGGTGATCCTGCCGCCGCACTCCATATCAAATTCCGTGCGCTCTCCCCTCACGATGTTCACGGCTCTTACATCAGCATCTTCCGAAAGACCGCAGACTATAAGCTCATGGCCTTTCAGCCGCTCATCTCCCCTGAGACCTCTGAGCATATCATCATCTGAGGTGATGACAGGGGCGTTTTCGGATGCGCCGTCCAGTATCTCCAGCTTTGCTTTGAGAATGCCCTCTCTGCCGCCAAGGTTCCCCGCATGGGACCAGCCTATGTTGGTTATAACACAGATATTGGGCTTTGAGGTGCAGGAAAGGCGGTGCATCTCACCGAAGGCGGACATTCCCATTTCTATGACTGCCGCCTCGGAAGTCTTTTTCAGCCCGAAAAGGGTAAAGGGCATACCTACCTCATTGTTGAGGTTCCCCTGTGTGGAAAGAGTTTCCTTGGAGGAGGAAAGGGCTGCGGCTATCATGTCCTTGCAGGTGGTTTTTCCCACGCTGCCCGTAACTCCCACAAGGGGGATGTCATAGCGGCTGCGGTAGTGAGCTGCAAGGGCTGCAAGTGCCTTTCCCGTGTCCGCTACCAGAAGGGTGGGCAGGCTGCCGTTTTCCCTGTCGGACACAGCGGCACAGGCGCCTTTTTCCATGGCGGCAGGTATAAAATCCGCTCCCCTGAAGTTTTCTCCGTTCAGGGCGATGAAAAGATCGCCGTAGCTCAGCTTTCTTGTGTCGGAGGAGATCCTTGCGGCAGGAAGGGAAATGTCCTCTCCGCCGTTTACTATACGCCCTCCCGTCACCTCTGCCATTTCGGAGAGGGTCATGCTCTCATAGCTGCGGTTCAGGTATTCTCTTACGATCTCCGGCTCATCAAAGCGGATGTGGAGCCCTCCCGCAAGTATCTGATAATCCTCGTGACCCTTTCCCGCAAGGACGATGATATCTCCCTTACGGGCGGTGGCGAGAGCGTGGAAAATAGCCTTTTTCCGGTCTGTGATACGGTCAAAGGCGGTGCCCTCGGGGAATCCCTTCAGTATGTCGTCTATGATGGCATCGGGATCCTCGCTTCGGGGATTGTCCGAGGTGACGATGATCCTGTCCGCAAACTTTGCCGCAGCCGCAGCCATTTTCGGCCGCTTGGTGGCATCTCTGTCGCCGCCGCAGCCGAAAAGGCACACAAGACGGTCGGAGGAACATTCCTTTATGCTTGAAAGGACGTTTTCGACAGCATCCGGTGAATGGGCATAGTCGCAGATAACGGTGCAGTCAAGTCCGGGTGTGGGGATGATCTCGCAGCGACCCCTCACTCCCTTGAAGCTCTTTACAGCAGCCTGTATATCCTTTATGTCAAGCCCGAGCCTGCGGCAGATGCATATGGCAGCCGTGCAGTTTGATACGTTGTATTCGCCTATCATGGCAAGCTCAAAGGGATAGGTGCCTGTGCTGTCTTTGTACCCAAAACGCATGACACCGCCCTCAAAGCCCCTGCTCTCAAAGCACGCATCCCCCTTGTCCTTTCCGAAGGAGGTCACAGGGCACAGGTCTTCCGAACACAGTCTTTTTCCGTAGGGGTCGTCACAGTTGATGACCGCTTCCCTTGAACGCTCTTTGAAAAACAGCTTTCTCTTGGCAAGGAAATAGCTTTCCATGTCACCGTGATAGTCAAGATGATCCTGTGTGAGGTTGGTAAAGGCGGAAACATCGAAAACAGCGGGACCTATGCGGTTCTGGTCGAGAGCAAAGGAGGAGACCTCCATAACGCAGTATTCACAGCCGTCCTTTGCCATTTTGCCGAAGATCTCGTAAAGCTCGGAAACAGCAGGGGTGGTGGGAGTGCGGTCGTCCCTGTCCATGGGCTCCGATCCGGAAAGAACGGCGGTGGTGCCGATAAAACCGCACTTGTGTCCCGTTTCGCTGAGTATATGGTGGATAAGGGTGGCAGTGGTGGTCTTTCCGTTGGTGCCGGTGATGCCTATAAGGTGCAGCTTTTCCTGGGGATCCCCATGGGAATGGGCGACCATGGTGCCGTAGGTCTCACGCACATCATCGCAGAGGATCTGCTTGTCCCCGAGACCCAGATCGTGGGCGCAGAGAACGGCGGCGGCACCCTTGCGGAGCATTTCTTCTGCGGCAGTCTCTCCGTCAAAGCGGGTACCCTTTATACAGGCAAAGAGACAGCCCTTTTCTACCTTTCTCGTGTCATCGGTCAGAAAGGAAATGTCGGTGTCCTCCCCGCTGTATACGGCGGAGGTGTTCTTTAAAAGTGATGATAAAAGCATGATAGTATCCTTTGTAACAGAAGCAAGATGGGATATCCCTGCGGGCTGTGCCCGCCGAATGACTGTGTGCACTGCCGACGTGGTCGCTGTGGTTCGTTCCCGTTCTTCGCAGCATTCCCGGGGGCACATGAAAAGTTTTTCGTAAAGTGACAATTGGTGGCTGTCGGCACTGCCGACCGGGTCGCTGCGGGCCGTGCCCGCTTATCCCTCGGAGCGGACTATGAAGGTGACTTCAACTACCGTGCCTACGGGGACTTCTTCGCCGGGCTGGTAGTTCTGGGCATATGCCGTGGCGCCTGCCTGCTCGGATGCGCCGTCGCCCGCCTTGAAGTTGAGCCCTGCATTTTCGATGTAGTAGCGGGCATCGGAAACGCTGCATCCGCTGACATCGGGCACCTGAGTGAGAACATCGTCCATAGTCTCGGTGTAGAGCACCACTCTGCCGTTTCTGGGGATAAGGGAGAGAGTGCCGGGATCCTGCTTGATGACCGAAACGCCCTCACCGTAAACATCATAGGAAAGGTTTTCCTCTTCAAGGGTCTCCTTGGCAGTTTCAAGGGGCATACCCACCACATTGGGCACGGTGATGTCAAGGGCTGCAAGATCCTGCTCGCTGTATTCGGTGTAGAAGCCCATGTAGGGGAGAACGGTCTTCATAACATTGGAAACTACGGGAGCAGCGACTACGGAGCCGTAGTAAGCACGCTGACCGTTGCCGTCGTAGCCCTTGGGCTCGTCAATGGAGCAGATCATGATGATCTCAGGGTCGTCTGCGGGGGCAAAGGCGATGTAGGATGAAACATAAAGGTCGTCGTCATGGGTGCGGCGTATCTTTTCAAGCTTCTGAGCCGTTCCAGACTTTCCGCCTATGCGGTATCCCTTGATATATACGTTGGAGCCGCCGTTGTTGTTTACCACACCTTCAAGTATCTCCCTCATGGTCTCGGAGGTCTCCTCGGAAATGACCTGCCTGCGGACAGTCTTTCCCTGGGTGAGGACAACATTTCCGTTGGTGTCCACGACCTTTTCCACCACATAGGGCTTCAGGAGGTATCCACCGTTTACTACAGCAGCAGCAGCGGTCACCATCTGAATGGCGGTGACGTTGTTGGACTGACCGAAGGAGCAGGATGCAAGCTCGACTCTTCCCATGTGCTCCTCGTCCACATAAATGCCCTGTGATTCGCCGGGCAGGTCTATGCCGGAGGGCTCCGTGAAGCCGTAGGCTTTGTAGTACTGCTGGAACTTTTCTATGCCCAGCGCCTGACCTATCTGCACAAAGGCGGGGTTGCAGGAGTTGGTCATGGCTTCCAGAAGATTCTGACCGCCGTGGGAGCCCCTTGTCCAGCAGTTGATCCAGGTATCCACCACCCAGATGGAGCCTTCGCAGTAAAACCGTGAGTTAAGGTCTATGGCGCTTTCCTCCAGAGCAGAGGAGGCAGTGACCACTTTGAAGATGGAGCCCGGCTCGTAGGGCTCGGTGATGGCTTTGTTTTTCCACTGGGCTTCCCTCAGCTCGGCATACAGGTTGTTGTAGCCTTCCTCGTCATCCGGGTTCTCTTCCTTGAAGGCATCCAGCTTTTTTCTGTCGTTCTCGGAATAAAGGGAGTTCCTGTCATTAAGGTCAAAGCCGGGGACGGTCGCCATCGCAAGGACGGCGCCGGTCTTGGCGTTCATTATGATAGCCGTGGCACGGTTCCGCACATCGTTTTTGCGGACACAGTCCTCCAGCTCCTTTTCAAGGGCATACTGGATGGAATTATCGATGGTGAGATACACATCGGAGCCGTCTCTGGACTGGTACACAGAGCTGTCGTCATAGACCATTTCGTTTCCGTAGCCGTCGTGGGCGGATATCACCTTTCCGTCAACGCCCGCAAGGTAATCATTGTAGTAGCTCTCCACCCCGTAGATGCCGTCGCCTTCGAAATTGGTAAAGCCGATGACAGAGGCAGCGGAGGCTCCCTGGGGATAAAAGCGGCGGGTGTCATCCTCGGTATAGATAAGGTTGGAGGAAAGCTCCTCCTCGTTTGCTCTGTCCATTATCTTGTCTATAACGGGCTTTTCTATCTTCCTTGCCACCTTGAGCCAGTGGCGCTTGGCGGCGCCCTCGTCGTAGAAAGATTCTTCTATGTCGTTCACGCCCACATCCAGCTTGTCTCCCAGCTCCTCGGAGAGTATCTTTTTGAGCGCCTGTATCTGCCTGTCACGCTCGTCCGCTTCCATTTTCTGGTTGGAGACTATGACAGCGGGGGCAACTATCACATTGTAGACCGTGGCGGACTGCGCCATTATCTTTCCCGTGGAATCGTATATACTGCCCCTTGTGGCTTTTACGGTAGTGCTGCCGAACTGGGTGTCGTTTGCCATGCCCAGATATTTGTCATGATTTATGACCGCCGCATCGTAAATGGAGTAGGTGACATAGCCGCCGAAAAGGACGATAGCTGCTGCCGCACCCGATACCAGTCTCAGGCGCATTCCGTTGGTGGGTCTGTATTTATAGGGATTTACCTGCATTTAAGATCAGTTCCTTCAATGATGCCATATTGATACAAAGAGCAAGAAACAAGGCCATGTCCTGCTTCTTGCTCTTATCCTCTTATTGTGATCGGCTCTTATTTTGCTGCCTGCTTCTCGCTCTGCTTGTCCATCAAGCTCTCCTTGATGCGCTCAAGCTCGGACTCCAGCTTTGAGAAAACGCTCTCATTCTTCCTTGATACCTCAACAACATTGCCGCTGTCGATGGTGATATATTCTGTCTGTGAGCGTTCAAGCTTCTGCATACCCAGAACGTTTTCGGCGTATTCCTCCACCGCTTTCTGGGAGCTTTTTTCCTCAATGGCGGTCTTCATGCGGCTGTTTTCCTGCTTCAGGGTGTTGAGCTCTGCGTTGGCGGAAACTATCCTGTCATGTATGGATGCTATCTCTGCCTTGCTTTGCAGACAAAGAGCAAGAAAAACGGTGCCGACCAGGATCACCAGGATAGAAAGAATTGCCGTAGGTGCCTGAGAACGCCTGATGACCACCATTTTCGGGTGCGCCTCCTCACGGATGCGTCTGTGTTCCTCAAACTCCTCATACCTTGCGACATTTGCCGAAACTGCCATTGGAATCACCGCCCATCGTGTAAACAAAGATCTGTTGGGAGAATGCAGACCGCTTTTCTCCGTACCTTTAAATTATATTACAAATTGACACAATTGTCAAGGGATTTGCTGACACTTAGGCGATTTGCACATATAATTATGTAAAATGTTACAAATTTGGGCAAAAAATCAGATTTTTTCTATTATCCTCAGCTTGGCGCTGCGGCTGCGTGGATTCTCTTCAAGCTCCTTTTCGTCGGCTTCAAGAGGCTTTCGTGTGACGAGCTTTCCTTTCGGCTTGTTCCCGCAGATACACACGGGGAAGTCCGGAGGGCAGGTGCAGCCCTTTGTGAGAGAGGCAAAGAAGGATTTTACTATCCTGTCCTCTAAGGAGTGGAAGGTTATGACACAGAGCCTTCCTCCCGGCAGGAGAAGGTCGAAGCACTCGGAAAGAGCGGTCTCCAGATGGGCAAATTCGTCGTTTACGGCTATGCGCAGTGCCTGAAAGGTCTGCCTCGCAGGGTGCTTGTCACGGCGGAATTTGGCGGGATAGGCATCGGAGACCAGCTGTGCAAGCTCACCGGTGGTCTCTATCGGGGCGATCTGCCTTCTTGACACTATGGCGGAGACTATCCTGGCGGCAAAGCGTTCCTCTCCGTACTTGTAAAGTATATCCTTTATGGCTTCCGGAGAAAAGGTGTTTACTATGTCTCTTGCGGAGGTGCCGCTTTGGGACATCCGCATATCAAGGGGTGCATCAAGGTGATAGGAAAATCCCCTTTCGGCAGTGTCGAGCTGGTGGGAGGAGACCCCCAGATCAAGAAGGACGCCGTTTACGCCATCAATGCCCTCGTCTGCCAGAACGGAGCGGATCTCGTCGTAATTAGCCTGTACCACCTTTGCCGGGAGACCCCTGAGCCTCTCTGAGGCAGCAGTCACCGCATCGGGATCCCTGTCTGTTCCTATGAGCCGCCCCTTTCCGAGGTCGAGCCGCTTTGCGATCTCACAGGAATGACCACCGCCGCCGCAGGTGCCGTCAAAGTAGATGCCGTCGGGACGGATGCTGAGCCCGTTCATACATTTGTCAAGGAGTACGGGAATATGTTCAAAGCTCATATGCAAAGTTCATCAAGAGCCGCAGAAAGCTCTTCGTCGGAGAATTTGTTGTTCTGTGCCTCGTAGCGTGCTGCATCCCAGATCTCGCAG
>ODAI012722723.1_pt1 | contig 49004 bp, 42 predicted proteins | sample 1539321 | NCBI WGS metagenome assembly ODAI01 (sample SAMN02144231, study PRJEB22623) | gut metagenome | biome: sheep rumen | host: Ovis aries | place: New Zealand
AAAAATTGCTCTCACGTATGGGACTATTTACAGGTCTTCATTAATCCGCCGGGCGAGTGGCAAGTTTCTTGCCTGTCTTGTCCCAGACATGAATCCAACTGCCAGCATTATCGACATAAGATATCTGCCGCTGCTGGGCATTGGCAGACGAACCCATCAAGAGTGCGATTAATAGAACTATCTTTATCATCATATTCTTTACTGCAAATTCAGTCGTACTATTCGACCATTTTTGCAGTACAAAGATAATACTTTATTTCCAAACCACCAAATAATTTGGTAACTTTGTGGTCTCCGATGGAAAGATGATATTGTTTCATAGGTGTTTATGACTTAGAAACATTAAAAGTAACTAAAAAGTTAGTAAGAAGTTTGTTACTAACAAGAAAATTACATAACTTTGCAGCATCAAACAAATGCTGTAGATTATGAATATAGAAAATCCTTTTGTATTCGGTCGAGCTGCCGAGGGAACCTACTTCACTGACAGAGTCGAAGACGCAAGACGCCTGTCTGCCAATCTTACCCATGGCATTAATACCATTCTTATTTCTCCACGTCGTTGGGGTAAGACCTCGCTTGTAAAGAAAGTCATCAACGAGACAGACCGTCCTGACATCAGGTTTGTCTTCATCGATATTTTTGATTGCAAGTCAGAATACGATTTTTATCATTTATTTGCAAACGAGATTGTCAAACAGACTTCTTCCAAAATTGAAGAGTGGATGGAAACCGCCAAAACGTTTTTATCTAACATCTCACCCAAGTTTTCTTTCGGAACAGACCCGATGAATGACTTTTCCCTTTCGTTCGAATGGAGTCCGAAAGACCATACAGAAAAAGAGATTCTTCAACTGCCCCAGAAGATAGCTCAGAAGAAGAATATACGTCTCGTAGTATGTCTTGATGAGTTCCAACAGGTGGCAGACTTTACTGACTCTATAACATTCCAGAAAAAAATGCGTTCTGTCTGGCAACACCAGCAAGAAGTGACCTACTGCATGTTTGGTAGCAAGAAGCACTTGATGGAGAACATCTTCAATGAGAAGAGCATGCCTTTCTATAAATTTGGTGACATGATGTTCCTCAAGAAGATTCCGACAGAGGAATGGCTTCCGTATATCTGCGATAAATTCCGAGAGACAGGTAAGACCATCTCAGAAGAGCAGGTCACAAAGATTTGCGAACTGACTGAAAATCTTTCGTCCTATGTACAACATTTGGCTTGGATTGTGTGGTACAAGTCAAATAAAGTGGTCAAAAACAAGGACATAGATGACGCTGTCAACGATTTATTGGAACAGAACAAAGTGTTTTTCCAACGTGAGGTTGAACAACTTTCTGAGTTTCAATTGAATTTCCTGAAAGCATTGGCCAATGGTGTCAGTAGCGGGTTTAGCAGGAAAGACATTATCAAGAAATACAGATTAGAGTCATCCGCCAATGTCCAGTCTGTCAAAAAGTCGCTTGTTAAGAAAGGAATCATAGATGTTGACGAGCAGACTGTAACATTTGATGACTCTATATTTAAGTTGTGGATGCAAAGGAAATAGTCCAAATAGCTTTTTGAGATTTCATCTTCACTTTAAGATTCTTTTTCGTCACAATGTCGGTCAACTCCAGATTATAGTTGCCTGTCATTAGCATAATACGGAAAGAGTCATCGGTCTACGCCTAACACATTAAAGACTGTCGTCTTTTCATAATAAGCTTTAAGCCCTTGGTATGCGCTATCATTATACATATCAAGGATTTGTTTGTTGATGGTCTGTTCTTTAGTCATATCACTCAAAAGATAAAATCACACTACATGGCGGAGAGAGAGTGGTATATATGCTACCACAGGAGAAGCAGCTATCAGACTTTTCACCCTTATACTTCGAATTTGCAGATTCTCTGGCGGGTCAAAGCTTCATCGCTCTTCTAAATGCTTGTCACCCATCATAGGACGACGTTGCAAAGATAAGACTTTTTTCTGAAAGTTGCAACATTGTGAGCTGAATTATTTATTTTACCTTTACTCATTTCATTAAGTGGTACAAAGATAAATAAAAGAAGCGTGTGGTAATTTTAGAAGATTTGACAATTCCAGAGTAATTTCAAGAAGTCCAAGACGTAGATGAGTTCCGTGTCACCGGATTTGCGGGAAATCGGGTCAAGAGACACAAGAATCAAACGACAGTCCGGATGCTCCTCCTTGAATGCCTTGAGCCCTTTTTTATGTTTCGTTTCAACATGTTCCGTAGATTTGATCTCAATAGCCACTTTTGCATCACCAATAACCACATCCACCTCCTTTTTGTCGTAAGTATGCCAATAGGATATAACGTCACGTTTGTCGTTGTAACCTTTGTATGCCATGATTTCCTGCATCACAAAGTGTTCGAAGGCATGTCCGTAATCGTCTGTGCCTCGCTTCAGGGAGTGACGCCCCATCAGATAGTTGGCAAGTCCGACATCAAAATAGTAGAACTTGGGAGCCTGGACAATCTTCCGCTTGATCTCTTTCCTGAATGCAGGGATTTCATAGCCGATAAGCGTATCATACAGAATCTGGAAGTACGACTTAACCGTTTTTGCAGACACGCCGCAGTCGGAAGCGATATTGGAATAGTTCAACATCTCCCCGTCGGAGATGGCAGCAACCTCCATGAAGCGTTCAAAAGCATCGAGTTCCCTCACTTCACCTTCTTCGCGGATCTCTTCGTCAAGATACACCTTGACATAACCTGAAAGACGCTTGGTAGCATCCTCTACCATATAATGACGGGGAATCATGCCATTCTGGACGGCACGATCTATCTGGAAATCTGTTACCTCTGGCCATACAAGAGGATAAAGTGTTTCGGGTATGGCACGACCTCCAAGTGTGTTTGCCCCTGAACGCTTGAGCTTCCTTGCACTGGAACCACTGAGGATGAAGAACAGGCCTTTATCTACCATCAGGGTATGTACAATATCCAACAATTCCGGCACTTTTTGAATCTCATCTATAATGACGAGTGTGCCAGCAGGCTTATCCCAAAGGGCTTCCTTCAGTGAATTGGGATTCCTTTTAAAAGCTTTCTTCAGATTCGGGTCCAGCAAATCATAATAAACAGCACCCTTGAACCGCTCTTTCAAAAGAGTCGATTTACCTGTCTGGCGGGCGCCAAACAGGAACATTCCTTCATCCAACTTGCTCTCAATATCAAATATCCTCTTGTACATAAAACCTTTAAAATTAATAATCGTACTCCTGATTTTTACAAGAAATTCGGGAGTATGGTCACGAATTTGATAACTATTCTGGGCACAAATATACAACTATTACTTGAGAAAAACAAAGTGTTTCCTCTTCCGAAACCGCATATTTAAGGATATTTAAGGATAATCTGGAAATCAGTAACTATTCATAATAACCAATCGCGATTCTCCTTCCTACAATGACAGAATGGTTGCGATGGCGTTAAGTTGTAATTGGTTGTTCTTCCATGCTGTATCTGCAATGGAATGTATGTATAGTGAAGAAGGCATCCGCTCCAACGTCAGATCTAAAGGTGCCGGATATCTTCTGCTTGACCTTCAATTTCCTTACCCCTTTAGCTACTGTTATACCAGCATTTGGATAATAAAAACAGACCATTTATGTCATTAGTATGTCGTTTCTATGTCGTTTCTATGTCATTTGTCAAACTTACAATTTAAGGATAATTTGCTGATAATCAAGTATTTTATACGAGTATTATGTCATATGTCATTAGTTTTTAATTTTTTTCGGCAAATTATTTATAAAAGCACCGAAAAATTGCTCTCACATATGGGACTATTTACAGGTCTTCATTAATCCGCAGGGCGAGTGGCGAGTTTCTTGCCTGTCTTGTCCCATACGTAAATCCAACTGCCGGAGCGGCTGGTGAACGTGCTGCCTGAGACGGAGATGACAGTCCCGACACTCATATCGCTCATCGTCTTCAAGGTCTTACCCTGCGGATCGAGAATCTTGTACCATCCTCCCGACTTCGTGACGATAATCTCCGAACTCCACCCTACCAGCTCGCCTGCGGCACTGCTGGAAAGCGTCGTGATCTTCTTCCCGTTCGTATCATACACATGATACCAACTACCAGCATTATCGACATAAGATATCTGCCGCTGCTGGGCATTTGCAGACGAACCCATCAAGAGTGCGATTAATAGAACTATCTTTATCATCATATTCTTTTATCAGGTATCCCCTTTTTACATATCTTTCTTACTGAATGGACCAATGTGAATGGTCATCTTGCGTAGTTCGTTCTTTATACAAAATGGCATCCCAAGACCTTTCTCCTACAGGATTAGAAGGACGCCTGCCAGCCTCCGGCTCAAAGAGGACCTTGACCTACGGTCTGATCTCTTTACGCTTTCAACGACTGATTCTTGTTGTGTCACTCTATTTCGCTGATTTCATTTCCACATTCAGATTCTCGAAACTGTAGCGGAGGGCGTAGAGCAATAGTTCGCCATTGTCTGCCTCAGTCGTGATTATGAGGCGGTCTGGCGATTTTCGTTCCATTGTGATAACATTGCCGCGATAATACTCTGTGTCAGAACCTACGAGCACCTTCATCAATTGACGCTGCGGAACATAAAGCCCAAGCTCATTATCAGGGGTTCCGAATTTCTGGCAGAGGTCGTTGATGAGTGTCTCCACGCCATTAAGCGTCTCGGCATTACCCGTCAGTTCATACTGGTAGGTACAGGGATACTCCTCGCCAGGATCATCTGTGTCATCCCATGCTTCACTTCCCTCCTCATCCAGGTCATAGCCAAGCTTCAAAGCCAGGTCATAGTATAATCGTGCATTTTTGTGATTTATGAAAATACCGTGCTCCTCATCACCATAACGGTACTTGAAATACAAATTCCATGCCGCCCACTGATTACCTTTGTCGCAGAATTCCTGAAGAATAGCTGGGCTTTCGATACAGGCGACCTGCCCCTCATCGCCACGACGTATCAGTTCCAAATAGAATTCATCGAACTTTCGTGGCCAGAACCAAATAGTACCGGCTCTGAAAGTCTTCAGATCCTCATCACTGAGATGAGAAACATCAGCGATGATGCTCTCCATCAGTTCACGTTCCTCTTCGGTTATATCGAAATCTACAATTTCATCACGATCCACAGAAACTTCTTCACCCGTATCCTCATCGATGAATGTCTCTTTGTAGCGGTGATGATTCCGCTCTAACGATTTTAAAAGTGACTTAATTCTTGTATCCATATCACACGTTTTATTGGTTTGCAATAATAATATAGTAACTTTCTGAAATAAATTCAAAAATCAGAGGAATTTTTTCAAACTACATGATATTCTATTCAGATGACTCCTGCCACTTCTTTCAGTTTCTCCCAAACCTTTACCATTGCCCAGGTGTCAAGCTCGCAGTAACGCTTCAGAGCCTCGCGGCTTGCTTCTGCTTCATCGGGTTCCATAAATTGAATACGAGGGAAGATGGTCATGGCATCGCCACCATTCTGACAACGATCGTCGAGGTTATGATAGTCCAACTCCGGATCTCCAGGAAAGAGGGCTGGCAGCACACTTTTGATGGAGAACGAGCCTCCCATGGCAGGCACATAGTAGTCGCCAGCGCGGAAGGGATCGATGAGATCGATGATATGCTCAGCGATATTCGTCAAGTGATCGCTCAGGTCTGGAAAGAGCTTTGCCAACTCACAGATGCGGTTATATTCGAATGTCTTATTATATGCCAGCGTACATGCATTCATAGGAATGTCATTGCATAGTCTTTCTGCCAGTTTACGACGTGGGTCTTTGCCATCGCTGGGTGCCAGATACTCCTTATGGATGGGTTGTTTACCAACTTTCATCCGTAATGTCCTTCCGTCGTTGTGGTTCTCGCGGATCTCGTCTGGTCTCTCCTTAATATGCAACGAATATTGGAAGGTGATCTGGGCATAGACCTTAGCGCCATCAAACTGGGGCACGGCATCCTGCATCGTCTCGAAGTCGAGAAAATAAATTGGATAGGTTATCTTCTCCAAGAACTTACGGATGCCTGCAGGATTGATAAACTCCTTGCCTGTGAGAGCTGCCTCTATCTGCATATTCTGAATGGGGCCGATGCTCGTCGAGCGCAAATCCTCAAAAGTAATCCGCCCCTGATGGTAGCTATCCAACTTCTTCTTGAAACTGAAGCCAACGCCGTAGAGATCGAAGACTGAGGGCGAGGATACACCGTGCTGTCGCTTGCAGTAACTCCAGAAGGCACAGCCGTAGGGCTTCATGCAGCATTCCGACAGGTCGAGATCGGGCTCCTGCTCGCTATTGATAACCTTCATGGCCTGAGTGACTCGTGGTTGCACCTTCAGGTATTCATTATCCACCATCGTTTTCATGTCGTTGACGACGAAGAGTTGCTGGATGTCGAGGTCTTCCTGACGAACATAATCGCTATTGAGACAGACGAGATAGGTGCCTGTCACATTGATACCACACTGCGTGAGTACCCATTTCTGGTATGCGATGTCTGGGGCATACTTCTCCAACTTTGCCTTCTGGCCGTTGAACTCAGGAAAACTGGTACTCTTCACCTCATAGATAGCCCAACCATCGCTCGTCCTGCGCAGGATGTCAACAGCGCAATAGCCTCCCTCGCAGATAAACGATGCCTCGCAGATATTCTCCACGCCTTCATCCATCCACTGACGTGTCTGCTCCACCATCTTTGCGAGGTCGAGTTTGCCGTCAGGCAATTCAGCATGTGCCTCCTTGAAGTCTCCAAAGAGCTGCATGGCGAGATCGCCCACGACATTTCCCTGTTCAAAACGAGCCTGCACACCAGCATCAACAGTTGCTTCTTCAGGCTTATACACCTTCAGCCAGAGATTCTTCGGGCACTGGCAGAAAGCCGTGTAACGTGATTTAGATAGTCCTTTCATACTAGCAATATCAATATCCGAATCCTGTTTCTTTGAAATCTTTTATATCGTCGGGCTGTATGCCTCGTCCTCCGTCTAACTGTTGGCTGATGATGGTTGCCATACGATAGGCTATGGCCAACTTTCGGTCGTTGAAGTTCACCAGCTCTGATGACGGACGGAGCACGAAGACGTTCGCATCGGCAATGTCCTTGCGAATGGTGTAGCCTAGGTTCTTCTTCAACAACGGATAGCGTGATGAAGCAATGACGCTGTCTAAACCGAAGTCGGTCTTCATGGCAGCATCGAACTGCTCGAAGAGTTGCTGATAGGTTTCCATATCATTGATGGTAGTATTCGCTCCACTCTTCTGGGAATAGGCGAAATGGAAGTCGGTCTGGTTCTCCTTCGTCTTCAGATGCTCAGTAATGATAATGACCCAAGAACCATCTTGGACTACTTGTTTCAGGTCGGCTAGGAACTCATCGCGACGCGCCTGTTTCTCTTTCAATATCTTAACAGCTTCCTTGTCTTTCTTCTCATCATAGGCTGAGAGTGGTTTCTTGTCGTAGAGTGGCATCTCAGAGAGGTTGTAGTACGAATCCAGTTCATCTGTATCGACTTCCAACTCCTTGCTAAGATAGTTGAAACCACCCATCTTGGCCAGATAGTAGGTGAACCAGCCCATACCCACCTCATCGAAACTCCCGGTGCTGACTATCGTCACCTTCGAGCCTCGGTTAACAAAGCAGCCATATCTGCGGTTCAGTGGGAAATGCTCGATGACAAAGCGGTCCTCGCAATCATCCTCGTCGCTATGGGCATCAGCAAGGTTCTTCAGCCGGAATTCGTCGAACTTGTTGCAGGTATCGATGATGTCATTCATATCCATCCCCTGACGGGTCTGCATCTTGGCCACCTTGATGCGTTGCGGCACGATGTTCAACGCTTTCATGACCTCACCGCCACCGTCAGGCAACGCGTTCAGATACTCGCGCAATCCTTTGTTGGCTGAGCGACGGAAGGCCTTCTGCATACGGCGGCGAAAGCCATTCAGTTCTTTTTCGCGCTTCTCCTCGTCCATCGCATCTGTCAGTCCGGAGCCGATGAGACCGGCAGGAACGGCGAAGATAGCCACCCCCATGATGCCGACAAGAGTACCGATAATCTTACCAATGGGAGATATCAAGGGATCGTCAACCACCTTGCCTGGGTCACCGAGATACTTCTCGTATGGCCAGATAAAGGCATCCCAGAAACTAAATTCAGGATCCACCCGGCTTTCTGCCAGATACAGGATGACCGTTAGTACACACGTTATTGCAACCAGAAAAATGCCAGACACGAAAATCTGACGTCGCGTGTTCTTAAACGCTGTCATGAAAATACGTATTCCTTCTGTTATCATAATGCCTTATTTTGCTTTTACATCATATTCTACCCATTGCTGGGTTTCCGATTTGTAGATGTGAGGGAATCGCTCTTGGAGACGGGCAATCGTCTGCTGGATATAAGCAAGCGTATGCTCCAGTTCTGAGAGCAATGTATATTCATCATCCTTATGGGGATTGTGATAGCCTGCAGGAATGTTGGCACAACTGACTCCGATGTTGTTCAGTGTCAGAGCCAGGATGTCGCTGGTTTTGCCATCTGTTATCTCAAAGCCATTAGCCTCAGTTTGCAAGGCTTCCTCAAAGTCTTTGCTGGCACAAGGGATACCTCGAAGCACAGTATGAATCTCTTTTCCCCCCTTACAGTCGGGTTCCAACACATAGAGGCTATCCTCAAAGAAACTCATATCAGCTCGATTGCTGCCAATACAACCTTTCTCCTCGCCAATCGCCATGAAGGCCTTCAGACGTGGACAGGTTTCAAGACAGCGCAGCGCGATATAGATGCCATTCTTATCATCAGCCCCCAACCCTTCACGCTGTTGATTCCGTTCACTCCAACCATAAAGCACATCACCTTCCTGGCGCACTTCAAAGTCTTCGCTATGAACAGTCTGGACCTGATCCATGTGGCAGGCAAGTGTGGGATAGCCTTTTTCCGATTCTCCTTTGGTGATATAGAGATTGCCAAGCCTGTCCATCCTGATTTCCGCCTCAGGAATATGCTTCGAAACATACTCCCGGACGAAAGCGACCATCGTCCATTCGCGCCCTGTCATAGCGTGAATGGAGTATAGATCATATAAGAGCGAACTTTTTTCCATTTACTTAGAGTTTATTGCCTGCCTTGTTCCAGACATATATCCGACTGCCAGAGCGGCTGGTGAAGGTGCTGCCAGAGACGGAGGTGACTGTCCAAAAAGAATGAGTTTTGAACTACATTTCTGATAGAAGTAATAAAGCAATGAATACAATAACGATGACGCCAAGGCAGGTCCACCAGCCATCGGTAAGGAAGCAGAAAATCGCTCCCAGCAATTTGAACCCCCAACCGAATAAACCCACTACGACAAAAATGATGACACCAAGAAAGATATAACCGATTATTTCCATATTTTTTTGAGTTTTAATTATTTGTTTCTTGCTACATAATATAGTTACTTTCCAGAAAAAATTCAAAAATCAGGGGAACTTTATTACGAATTTCGTTCGATATACTCGTGCCATAGCAAATGGGACGGAAGGGTTATCTCGATGAGATGTTACCATTTTTATTGCGGATATAAGTATGGCGAGTTGTCTCAATCACCACATCTTCACCTCTTGCAGTAATATCCAAGATTCTCTCTCCATTTGGAGCAGACCACAAATGACTATAACTAGACGAGCCTACTGATGCCCTCTGAAGTTTTTTCTCATCCTTAGGATCTATGCGGAACAGCCAATTTCCTGCTTTACACTCTCTTGCCATAATAATAAAATTAAACTAAAGAATAACATTATCTCCCATCATAGTATGAGTGGGACATGAAGCCCCCACTCATACTATCATTTCTCTCACTTAATATCCCAATAACCTGGCCATTGTGCATCACGGGCCTTCTTGCCGAAACGGCGCTCGCACTCATCTGCGATTTGGCTTTCTGATGGGACCGTCAAGCTTGATGATACTTGGATTGTAGTTCCTGCAGGCATACCACCCCTACTCTGTTTGAGCTTTAATGTAAACATTTTAGCCATAATTTAAAACATTTTATAATTGTTGCCTACTCTTTGAAGGATTTTCGGCTTCTTCCGTTAATATTTGTCTTTTTGTGGTCTATATCATCGTAATACCCAATTTTTCTCCTCAGAATCGTAAAAGATAGAACCAAACCAAGATGCCACTAATCAAAATTAGAATGATGAGGGGAACAACGAAATACTTTCTTTGGCCTTTAGGAAGATCTTCATTTCTAGCTGCAAAAAAATTAGTTAGTATGGATGCAGATAAGAACACGAACAGATAAGCGCCTAATCCAAGTGAATCGTCATCGAAGATACTAAATATCCATACACCAAAAACAAGTGTTATGGGAAGACCCCAGGCAAATGCTAACTCCCAAATGGGGAGATTGTTAGGCTCATCACGCTTGGCCTTAGGTCTATTTGTTGAGATTTGCCTTGAGGATGAAGACGTGTTGCCAGATGGCGCCTTTGTATGAGTTTCTTGGGTAGTAGTCTTTTTCTGCGCAGTAGTTCCCTGCGGGATAGACCGCTTAAGACTAGTAGTATTCTTATTGGAAGTACTTATAGCAGGGGCTGGCTTTTGAGTGGTCTGATGTTGTGATTCAGGATTAGCAGACTCTTCCAACAACACTTCATCAGAGGATTCTTCCAGCAACACTTCCGATTCCCCGCTTTCTTCCAGCAAGGTTTCCTCGCTTGTCGTTTCTTCCAACAAGATCTCGTCGGAACTTTCTTCGAGCATCGGCTCTTCGTCAATTCTCTTTTTTGCCATAGTTTTCGTTGATAGTTTTTATTTAGAACGGTCAATGCATGTCATAAATATCATTCGTTATGAACGAAGATTTAAAATATTAAACAATGCTATCATTTGTACAAGGAACAACGAGTTTGCCTTCAGTGTCAATCACTCCCCATTTCCCATTTACATCCCTCACACTGGCACGCCCATCACGAAACCCTCGGACATCTTCATAAGGAAGATCGAATGGAATGACGGTGTTATTGTTCAAATCTATAGCACCATATCTACCATCCTTCTTTGCAATCGTGATGCCGTTCTCAAATGAATAAAGATGGGCGTATTCCACAGGTATCTGTTCCACTCCTTGTTCGTTGACATAGCCGTACAGGTAACCCTTTTCTTGGTCAATCCGAACCATACATAATCCGTTTTCATCGAAAGACCAGAAGTAATCATATTTATTGAAACCAATAATCTCTTTCTGACTTGGCAACTCTATAATTCCCCATTTGTCATGTCGGTCTTTAAGTGCCAACCAACCATCATGGCCCACAGATTCCACACATTGAGGAACTAACTCTCGATGACCATTCTGACAACAGTCTCTTAGCATGCAGGCAATATCGAAGTTAAATAACACTTTGATGCTCATCCATTGGTCTATCTTAAAGTGATAATCTCGTAAATCCCATCCATGATCATATCCTGCTCCTTGACCCAAGACAAAGTTCTTGATAAAGATTTGTTCTTGAGATTTGAGATTATCGTACGCTATGGATAACGCTATGCCATTGGCATATGCCTCTTCAATGAATCTGTAAACATAATCGTTGCTATAAGAGAAATTTGGAGAAGGATGTGTGCCATACAGTTCCACGTCCATCAGAGCATGTCCTATCTCATGGAAAACGACCAAATCAAACAGAGCAGCTGCATTTCTACCGATTTGTTGAGTTCCTGTTTTGGTATTATCTTCAGCATACTGCATGATTTTGTCCATCCATACGAATATCTTTCTTGGAATGAGATCATCATCATTTGTGAAGATATATACTCCAAACAAATCGAGAATGCTGAGGCTTTGAGGTCGTCTTTCACGCGGGTCTTTTTCCTTTTCGCCTTCCTTTGAATTAACCCATTCATCAATGTCGAATTCCGAGTCTTCTGTAGGTGTACAGTATCGGTCTTCAGGTACACGAATGGAACAATGGGTTCCTGGCACGGCAACATACTCACTCGCCATTGACGTTTCTACTAGGAAAATAGGAACGGTATTTAATAAATCTTCAACATCATGCAGGCATCCTCGTTTCTGAAACAATTGCTGGAACGAATCGCAAGCATGTATGGTCATTTCAAACTGATCCTCATATTGGGAAAATATGTCACTCCCATCATACATTTGAGGATATTTGCCACGTATCAAATCAAAAATTTTCATAAATCTATTCTTTTAGGATTTCAACTTTCTGGCAATCACTTTTTCTTGCTGAAAAAATTCGATATGCCATTTGTACAACTAGTAACGAAAAGTCCGAGATATATGGATAAGGCAGTTGTAGATAAACTGATAGTCCCTTTTATTATGCAAAAAATAATTATTCCTATTAAGGACAATACAAAAGCACTACGGCATAATGTAGTTCGCCATTTTTCTACATCATTACCTTCTACGTCTATTCCAATTATTGAAAACAACCCATATATTATTGCAAAAAAGACAACGAGTCCAAGCGTATATCCTAATGCAAGCGAATTGCCCCATGAATCATTTGGCTCCTTCAGGGCAAAAGCCATCCAGGTTCCTGCTATTAGGGCTAACAATGCTGCTATTACCCATGTGATTGTTTTCTTGCGTTCTCTTAATGCCTCTTTTTTCTTTTTTAATTCTTCAGCCTCTTTGCGCAGTCGTTTTTCCTCTGCCTTACGTTTGGCCTCTTCTGCACGACGTTTGGCTTCCTCCGTCTCCCTGGCTTTTCGCATAGCTTCTTCTTTCGCCCGGTGTTTGGCTTCTTCAGCATTCTGTTCGGCCACGCCCTTCTCTGCCATCCTTCTACGGTCTGCCTCTGCCTCCTTTTTTAAGCGTTCTCTTGCGGCTTTATAGCGCTTTTCGTCTGCTGCTTTTTCTTCTGCTTTCTGACTAACGCTTTCTACGATGCTAGAGATAGCGGCAGCTTGACCCGTCGTCTCTTCTAACAAGGCCTCTGATTCCTCTTCTAAAAGAACGGATTCGGATGTGTCCTCCTCTAAAAGTACATCACTATCAGAGCTTTCTTCCAGCATTGTTTCTGCTCCAGTTGTTTCTTCCAACAAAATCTCGTCGGAACTTTCTTCGAGCATCGGCTCTTTGTCAATTCTCTTTTTTGCCATGATATAATAAGTTAATAGTTTTTAGCTCTTTCTATTGCTATTCTTGCGTCTGGCATATTATCACTTATAATGTGTAATAACAGTTGTTTCTCGTCATATGTCTAATAATTGGTATTACACATTATTCTGGCACCTTAAAAACACTTCCGTCTTTATTGAGGTAACCAGTCTTATTACCAATTCTAACTTTGTAGAGGCCACCGTCTTTGGAAGACATGTAGTCATATATGGGTTTAATGACCACCTGTCCACGAGCATTAAGAAAACCATATTTACCATTAATACTCACCCTAATAAGTCCTGTCTCGGCATCTTTGGAAGACATGTAGTCATATATGGGTTCAACGACCACCTGTCCCCGGGCATTAAGAAAACCATATTTACCATTAATGCTCACCTTGATAAGTCCTGTCTCGGCATCTTTGGAAGACATGTAGTCATATATGGGCTTAACGACCACCTGTCCCTGGGCATCAGCCAAACCATATTTACCATTGTGATTAATACGATAGAAACCGTCACTTAAACTATATACATAATCATACTTACTCTTTAGGGTTTCCAAAACATCCTTGCCTAAATTAGGTATACTTGACATCTGCGTTTCCGCCTCTGCTTGAGCTTTAGCCATCTGAGTTTCTACATCGCCTGTTGATTCAAACTCATCCGAGACATCTGATACATTTGTAGAAGCAAAAAAAAGTTCTGTTTCCCGTTCTTCCTGGCAACTTTTGATGGATGAAGAGACCAATAAATATGCAAAAATAAGGACAATCAGCGAAAGACATGCCAATATTATGCGGTATTTAGATTTTGGAGTTTCTTCGATCTGCTTCTTCACTTCATGAGTTGCACTTTTAGCTTTGAAGTTATTGCTTTCCTCTTCAACTATACCATCCTTTTCATCAGCATCCTTTAACAAAGTTTCGGGATCAGTAGATTCTTCCAGTATTACTTCATCGTCGGAGGATTCTTCCAATAGCACCTCCGACTCCTTTCTTTCTTCCAAAAAGGTTTCGGTATCAGCAGATTCCTCCAGAAGGGTTTCCTCACCAGATGTTTCTTCCAATAATACTTCGTCAGAAGTCTCTTCGAGCATCGGCTCTTTATTGTTTTCTTTATTTACCATTATTGTATATATCTTATGATTCCTTAGCTCTTTGTATGGCCATCCTTGCTTCGGGAGTATCATCGCAAACCAAACGGATGCACCAATCGGCTTCTCGCCATGTGCCTAATAGTTTATTACGGCCAAAATTGCGAACCCAAACAGGAGAATCGCTACTTCGGAAAACATGTTTTATTCCATTAGTTGGGCCTTGGGGGGTCACTTGTGCCTCATCAGAATATGGGGCGTAATAATCTGAGCACCATTCTGCTATACCATGAATACGCTCATAATGATTATTGGGGCGGAAACGGCATGCAAAGTTCATGTAGATGAAGCCTAATTCATTTGCTTTTGGTTTAGAACTGATTTGAGAAACTAATTCCAATTTGTTGGATCCAGAATAATCACTGCCTCGGGACTTTCTACCGCCGCGAGCAGCATATTCATGTTCGGCTTCTGTCTGTAAGCGGAAATGGCAACCTGTGATCTTGCTCAAACGGCTACAAAGTACATCTATGTCATTAAATCTGCCTTCATCAATACTTGCAAATTTTGTATGTGAATTATCATCGTCGTCCATTTTTTCCTCCAATAGGATTTCCCAATCTTTACGTAGAAGCGGACGTTTACACATATAGAAAGACGACAGTGTCACCTGATGAACAGGAGAGTAGCTTTCCATACTCTCTGACCATACTTCATCGTGTCCCATCATGAAAGTCCCTCCTTCAACGTAAATCATATCAGCGAGAATCTGATTGATGACCTGCTGGCCTTTCCTTCTAATCCGAGCGACCGTAGCCTCGTCTGTTCCCAATAGAGAATCTATTTGACTTTGAAGTCGTGAGACGCGGGCAGCCTGTTTCTGTTGTTCTTTCAAAATCGCAGCTTCCATATCTGCGGTCTCATCTACGATGGGAGCTATCGTTTCCTTCTTGATGGAAGAGAATTGTATAGGTTTCACACCAATATCTCGCGGTTTCTGAATCGTTGAGGCAGTAATCGAATCTGAAGAGACTCTCATTGACGAAGATTCTGTCTTCGAGTTCTCGTCAGCAGCAGTCTTTGTCGCTTTCATGCGTGCAAGGACGTCTTGGAATTTGGAACTATGTGAGTGGTCGCTCATCCTATTTATTTTTATTGATCCATTAACGATAGTGAATGTTCAATATTGGCTCTTGTCTCGGCATCTATCAACTGCTCTGGGGGGTTTGCGTCGAACGTTTGGTTGAATTCCTCGCATTTAACGGTAATTTTAATCAAACCATCCTTGTCACGGTTGATACCTAATTTTACAGGCGTTCCTTTTTTCTTGGAACCATTGAACCGAGCCTTCTTGCTACTAATCATTCTTACTGAACTATCAAGCTTTGCGTATGGTTCGGCGCTACCATTTTCGTAGACCTCAGCGGTAACAGAATCCCCGTCGGCACTAAGCTTCAAACCCTCAACATCTTGCTGGAAAATGATAGGATCAGAAGACTTTACCAGATTCTTGATAACGACCTCACCATCCCGTTTAATCTTCAGGCCATAGCTATGCGTAGCCCTATCCTCAATGGCTTTCAGATTTTTTCCTGCCTGATTAGCCGATTGCTTACCTGCAACAAGCATTTGCGCGTATTTGGCGGCTCCGATGGCAATTGCCGTGTCGGGATCTTTTATTCTCAGCCAGTCGCTCTCAGCTTTGCCTTTGCCATAAACAGAGCCATAACGAGCTGCTAACCCTTTACGTATCATTGGCATACGTGATGAACCACCGACCGTCAAGAAGAAATCAATCTTCAGATTTGGTTTCTGTGCCTTAGCATTTTCAATGGCTTTATCTACGACTTCCCAACACCTATTGAGGAGACTTTGACACATTGTCTCAAACTCAGAGCGCTCTATCTCTACTTCTTCATCCTCAATGATATTACCGCCTTCGATGTCATCGTCGATGATCTCATCGTTCTCTGTTAAGTTTTGTTTCATGTTTTCAGCCATACGCATCATACGATTCCACTCTTTGGTGTTGCTCTTATCTGGCCGTCTTCCCACCTTCTGGAAAGCCAATTCAACAAGTTTCTCATCCCAGTCCATACCACCGAGATGTCCATCTCCAGCAGGCGCACCAATTACCTTGTAATTACCCTTGTCGTTAGTAACGATACTGACGTCCAATGTTCCGCCGCCAAGATCAAAAACGAGAGCCGTGCTTCCAGCAGGTATATCGTAGGCTATGGCTGCAGCTGTTGGCTCTTGGAGAAGTCCCAATACCTCAATTCCTGCCATCTGAGCTGCCAACTTCGTTCGGGCACGCTGCTGTTCATCGAACTTTGCAGGAATCGTGATGACTGCTTGTGTAGCTGCGCTTCGTCCTGCCCCAACCTCCACTTCATTGGCTCCTTTGAAGAGGTGCTTTAGGATACAAGCAGATGCTTCTACCGGTGAGAGTTTGCGCATAATGCCTGCTACGGAAATATCAGCCTCGCAGAATTCGCGATCCATATCTCTTTTCACGAAGGCCTTTGTGCATTCTGGTCGAGTGAGCAAGCAAGCCTGACCTGTTTTTCCAACTTTTGGCTGTCCCGTCTTTTTGTCATAAGTTACAACAGATGGGACAAATTCCTTACCGTCAGCATTGAGCAGTTTTACGGGAGCGACACTACCTGCGCCGTCATTTCGAACTATGCATGAATAGCATGTTCCTAAATCTATTCCAAAAACAGTCATAATATTACATCTTCTTATTTATATATACATATTTTTTCTGCTTCCATACACCATTCCTTGGCATCACCGATGAGTGAAGGGATGGTCCATATGAATGCTGGACACACACTCTCTTTAACTGTATCTTTCAACGATTCTACGTTAGTATCGAAAATGGTCTCATCTTCTTCCACATCTTCGCCTTCAGAACCATATACAGTCATTGTAGATTCATTGAACTCACTGCCAGCCTCAGTGCGTTGCAGACGAATACCTAATTGCTTGAACTGTCGTTCCATCCGATTGAGCACCCATTCGTATGCCGTCTTTTCTCCTTCTAGCGTCTGAGTGTTGGACTTGGGGTGATTGATGCGGAAGATTTTGTCACAGATAGCCTGATAAGTCTTGATCATAGCATCAATGCCATATCTGCGCATCAGCTTCATATTACTGTCGCTGCGGAAAGCCTCGTTCTCGCGTCGCATGGCAGCTACGTCAGCTGCAGAAGCCTGGTTCTGAACGAGGATAGACATATTGAACTGAAGGTTCTCTACTATATCCTGCAATCCAGCCAAAGATGTTTGAAGTGTTTCAAAGTTCTCGGTGTAGTCAGGATACTCAAAATAAGTATCTTTCTCTTGCACTTCTTGCTCGGATGATTTAGGCTCTTCAGCTGGTTGCGTTTCTGGAGCAGCAATAGTTTCAGTCGATTCATGTGCCGTAGAAACTTCACTACTCTTGGCGCCCTCATACTCTTCTTTTGGTTCCTGAGTTTCGGGTTCTACAAAGGTATCTGATTTCATAGTGGGAGCAGCCTCTTCAATAGATTCTGCAAACTCATTAACGGAATCCTTGTCCAGTCTTTCAACCTCAGAACTAGGAACATTTGTTTTTTTCCATAAACCGAATGCCATATCAATATTTGTTTAATTGTTATTTTACCTCTTTATTAGCCACAAGGGTGAACTTAACGTCATCTATGTAAATAGAACTATTCTTCTCAAAGGGTGATTCCACGCTGATGAGATTGGCTTGATGAGCAGCCCCAAAGATATTACCACCGCAGGAAGTAACAGAGAATTTTGTTCTCTTGCGGCCTTTGGGGTCGATGGTAGAATCTGCCTTAACCATAAAGTGAATGTCAGAGACAGTCGCATCACAGATGATCTGGTGGTGCTGATCATGAGAAGCAGCAAAGCCGAAGGTATTCTCGCCTTCTCGGATGCCAAAGATAGCAGAGACACTATCATTTTGCATCATCACGAGGAAGGCTAAAGGCTGTTCTATAGGTGCCGTCTTTGGCGCAGTTTGTGCAGCCTCTATAGCCTCCTGCAACTCTTTGTTCTGCTGATTTAGAACGGCAACCTCTTCCAGCTTGCGACTTAGTTGCTCATTTGTCTCGCGATACTGGCATTCCAAAGTAGCGATACTTCCTTCCAAAGTAGTAATACGTCCCTCGTATGATGCTTTGGCATTAATGATTTCAGTTGTTTTTTGTTCTACATCTGTTTGGAGTCGAGCGATTTCGCTTTTCATGCTGAGATAGGTGTTCTTAGCATATCTGACACGTTGTTCTTCCATCTCGCGAAGTGCATTGGGAATTTCGTTCGGAAGGATGTGTATCTCGAACGAGCACGACGGGCAGAAATTCGTGTAAGCCGACAGTGTTTCGCCACAAACAGGGCATTGTATGTTGTCGTTTGCCATAACGGTTATGATTTAATATTAATATTTCTGAATAACTGATGTATGTCTGTGATAAATTGAATCTCGCCGCCTTCCTTTCCACCTTGCAGGAGTCCGACCAACTTCATATCACTCTTGCGGACAACTGGACCGCCAGAGCATCCATGAGTAGCACTGACATTGGCATAGATGGTATCGAAGCAACGATCGTTCCACTCATGTCCTTTCTCATAATTGTTGATGGCACCAGAGATAAGGGACGGCGTGGAGGCGAAAGCAGATCCGTCGGGATAGCCGCAAAGAATCAGTTCGGTCAGTTCCTGAGGGTCTTTTTCCACATCACTGTCGATTTGAACAAAGCAGGCATCGTCAGGCAACTCGTCTACTTGGAGGAGTGCCATATCCTGCTCGTAGTTACTCCACAAAACGCGGGCTGACGTTTCAAACTCGCGGTTGCAATTCATGATGAACGACAGGTCGCTACCAGCACCTTCAATGACATGGCTGCAGGTCAGCACAAGCCGATCGGCTATCGAGATGACAAAGCCTGTCCCCTCACCACCTGAGGATTTCAAAAGTCCAGTGGCCCGTTCTTTGAGCTGACCTGCATCGGTAGCTTGACGTTCTGCTGGGTCTTTCGTCAGGTCAACTGCTATAGATGATACAGAAGGCATATGATCAATAGTTCCCTTTGATGCTCCGGAGATTTTCGATTTCAACTCCTGCACCAGGTTCAGCATGAGATAGTCGGGGATGCAATCAACATCAATTGCGCCTTTGGCATCATGTTTATTGAGGAATATCCGGAAAATGTCACTGGCGTAATTCTCAATAGTGCGGGCATTGCCCCATTCACGTTTGCTGCGGTGCTCATACGCGTAGTTGATGATTTGGTGCATGTTCGACTGGAATTCCTCTGTCATTTCATGTCCTCTCAAATTCTTCTGGAGTATAGAGAATAGAACATCTGGCCCATAATCCTCGAATTCGAACTCATTTGTCACTCGACTTGACAGACCCGGGTTACCATTCTTTATCAAGTAGCGTATTTCCTCTGTGTAGCCAGCCATGATGACGATGGTGTCGCGATCGTCCTCCATGAACTTAAGCAGCGCAGTGATGGCCTCTTGTCCGAACTGATTGCCGCCTCCATCCTTACCTTTCTTATATAACTCGTAAGCTTCATCAATGAAGAGCACACCGCCACGAGCCCGCTCAAACTGAGCACGAGCCTTTGGTGCAGTATGTCCTACATACTCTCCAATCAGGTCGTCGGGTGACACCTCTACGAAATTACTGTTTGGAAGCAGACCTTCAAGGCGAAGAATTTCAACAAAGAGACGTGCAACTGTGCTCTTGCCTGTACCAGGATTGCCCAAGAACGCCATGTGAGGGCGGAACTTAGCACTGATAGGCGATTGTGGATTCTCTTGGCAGTAGTGAGCCTGCTTGACATACTCCTTGAATTGCTGCCGAATCTTGTCGATGCCAACCAAATTATCCAATTTCTCCATGGGTGATGGGGCAGGACCTTGTTGAGGCATAAAGGCCTCGACATTGATTTTCCCGTAGTTGGGGAAGTCTTCAGGCAAAATCGTGAACACCTCTTCTTCTGTCGGTTGACTATTGGTAATAAGGCGAAGACCTTGTCGTGTTTTTACTTCATCCCGCAATTTCTCCGTCTCGCGTGCGTTTCCAAAGTCTTTGTTCCTGGGTAGATATGAGAAATATGCCCGTGCATGAGCAAGTGCCTCTTCTCCGACCTCGAAACGCTCTGCTTTTAGCTTCCGATGGAAGATCTCCGTCAGTTCATCATCGCTGTAATCTTCAAAAATCACATTCTGTGTGAAGCGGCTATGCAGTCCTGGATTGCTACTAATGAGCTTAGCCATATCGCCAGGATAACCAGCCAGGATAATAGCCATTTGGTCCTTGTATCGCTTGTCGGTCATCATATTTGTCAGGGCATCAAGGGCATCCTTAGCATCGTTGTCTGCCAGCTGGTAGGCCTCGTCAATTAGAAGGACTTTGCCAACGGCCGAATCAAACATTTTCTCTACGTTGCGAGAACCGCCTCCAGCCGTGCCGTCAATCAACATGCCCTTGGTGTAAGTCACCACCTCTGGGCTCTTAATCAGCCCGTAATTTGAAAAGATGTTACCCAACAAGCGAGCTACTGTGGTTTTGCCAGTGCCCGGATTCCCATTGAAGACGAAGTTCAATCCCACCTTACTTTCTGTTTGCAGCCCAAATTTAGCACGTAGGTGTGACAATTTCACATTGGCAATGATGCTGTTGAGCTTTTCTTTGAGTTTACGCAGTCCGATGAGGTTGTTAAGTTCAGACATGATCTCCTCTTCCGTCTTCTCATTACCGCATGAGACGGTAGGAAAGTCTTCTGGGAAAAAAGTGATATAAAAATCATCTCCTTGGTTGGGAGCAGCATTCGAAAAACGCATTCCTCTACGCGCTTCAGCCTCTGTCTGTAGCTTTTCAATTAGTCCGGCATTGCCGAAATTCTTGCCGCGTGGCTGTGACTTGAACCAAGCGAGAATCTTGCTATCACATCCTTCTGCCAACTTAAACATTTTTCTTGCTACATGATTCTTATACATCAGCGTTAGTTCCTCATTGGTATAGTCATCGAAAGGTATGCGGAATTTGAAACGACGTTCCATTCCGGCATTAACGTTGATAAGCTTTTGCATATCCTCAGGATAACCAGCCATGATGACAGCCATTTTCCCCTGATATTTGGGCAAGGTCATGTTGGCCACGATCTGGTCGACGACATCTTTCCCATCAGGCTCTGCAAGCGTGTATGCCTCATCGATAAACAGCACACGTCCTATGCAGTTGTCAAACATCTCATTAACGAGTTTCACAGAGCCACCTTTGACGGAACTAACAAGTTTTGCCTTGCTGTATTCCTTGACTTCAGGGCTTGAAATCAGTCCGTAGCCGGCAAGGATCTTACCCATCAGGCGGGCAACCGTTGTTTTACCAGTTCCAGGATTACCCTCAAACACAAAGGTGAGATCGGACATGGTATTTTGTGTATTTCCGAATTTCTCAAGAAGGATTCGGTTAGCTTTTGCCTGACCAAAAATTTTATTGAGTTCTCTTTTTACGCCATTGAGGCCTATCAAATCATCCAATTCTTTCTTCAAACTGGCTTCTTCATCTGGAGTAAGAACTTTTATCAGGCGCATTAAGTCATCGGGGATGGCATTGACATCGAGTGGTCCTGTCAGATGCTTAGCTCGATAGTTTGACTTGATCTTACTGATAGTGTTTTCTGCTGTACGGGCATTGGCCCAGTCTTTATCCTTAAAACGGTAAAGTGCTGCAAAGATGGCATGAAGCTTCTTACTGAATTCTTCCGTATAACCTGTATCTTTTACCTTAGACAAGGCTATCTTGAGCAACACATCGGGTTTATAATCCTCGAACATAAAACGGCCCTGTTCACCGATACGACTGTTGAATCCTGCATTACCGTTCTTGAGCAAGTCCTCCATTTCTTTGGGATAACCAGCCATAATGACCAACGAAGTCTCGTCGTTCTCCATGAACTGAAGCAAGACCTCAATGGCTTCTTGTCCGAACTGGTTGCTGCCTCCACCCCCGCCACTGTCGGCACTGCCACTTTGATAAAGACCATAGGCTTCATCAATAAAGAGGACTCCTCCACGGGCTCTTTGGCAGACTTCTTGCGTCTTAATACGAGTCTGGCCGACAAACCCAGCCTCCAGATCACCCACATCGACCTGATGCAGGCGGCCGTTTTCGAGCAAGCCTTCCTCGCGAAGCACATCGGCAAAAATACGAGCGACTGTGGTCTTACCTGTTCCCGGATTACCCATGAAGACCATGTGCTTGCGGAATTTCTCACCGCTATCGCGACAAGCGCGAAGATCTGCCAAGTAGCGTTCAAACTGAGCAATAATCCCTTCCATTCCCATGAGCTTGTGAAGTTTGTCCATCGCCTTCTCATTGTCCATCTTCTGAAGTTGCTCTTCAAGTACTTGGACAGGCAACGCCATCAGTTCCTCAACGGTGTCGATGTTACGGTCTTCACTGGTGTTGGGGTCTTCAACAGTAAATTGTTGCCAAATGCGCATGCAAAGATCATCAAAAGGTATAGGTGCAAGGGTATGTTTCAAGCCCTGCATGATGCGCCTGCGTTTCAGCACATTGCCAACCTCGTCTTTGCCCCAGCCTTCAACATAGAAGAGGGCATCAGAAGGCTTATATACATCATTCTGATTGTCCTTATACTCTGGGAACAACTGATCTTTGAACCATGTTTTGAAAAAGAAACCTCGCTGATTGTTACGGAAGCTTTCACACAACGCCCTGACATCTTTGAAATCATATAAAGCCAACAGACGCAAGTATGAACCGGCATGACGTTGAGATAGGAAGCGAGCCTGCAAATTTGTTATCCATCCGTCCTCCACATCGCCAAAAGAGATCTCGGACGGCATCGTGAATACAACGGCCAGTTTATGACCAGGATTCTTGTCCATAAAGCGAAACGCCAATTCCAGAACACGCTCACCAGTCTTCATTTGAAAGAATTGATCGGTTTCTGTTTGGTGAACCAATATGGCATTTTCACGATGTGATTTTAATTGATTGGAAGCGGTTTCAACAGGCTGTACTACTTCGGCATCCTTAGATGATGTCTCCTGAGGCTGGTCGGTTCCAGAATTAAGACGGATGCCTCTGAGCCGATTATGAGCGTTCGGACTGGCGAATCGGGCAACAGTTCTTTTTGCTGCTGGCTGAGTAGTAACAGCACTTGATGAACTATCTTTCGCTTTTTTTTCTGGCTTTTTAAAGAAGAATGTCTCTAATTGAGATTCTTCATAAGCAAAGAAGTTAAACTCACTATTATAAAATAAGGTAGTATAGCCTTCACCCCTGAGATATCTATAAAGTTCTTGCCAGAAATTGTATTTGCAAAGGTTTTCCTCTACATAATACTCCTGGCCAAAGCTGTTGCCATATACACCTGTAAATATGGGTCTGTTGTTGATATCCAGCTTCCTAATACGCTCAACTGTCATATCGATTGACTTTTATATTATTGATGCATTTGTTGACGAATCTGCTCTGTGGCATGTGCTCTGCCCAAACGTTCAGCAGAACCCATCTCTGGAATGGTGGCTACGCCGGCTTGGGGAGCTCCAATCTCATAACCGAGGTCTTTCATCTGGGATTGAATAGCTTGCATTTGCTCTCTAACCTTCTTCTCAGTCATGCCTGTCTTGCTTTCCTGATGTACAATCAAGCGATTCTGACTTTCAGATTCGGGATCAACGATGATGGTGATTTCTTCATCTAAATTGTTCTCTAAAACTGCGCAGACCCCCTGTCTCCAGTCGTGATCAATTTCTCCACCCATGTAATTGAACTGAGGATCTTCGTCACCGCCTTTTAAGGTCCACCCTTTAGATTCCATCGCATTGACGATATCTTCTACAGTTTCAACGCGAGCTTCTGAAAGAATGGCCTTTGCTACAGATTCTGCACCAATCTGAAGAATACGACCTTCTATTTCTGCACTCCTTCGGGTAATGGCTTCGATGCGTTCCTTAGTGAGTTTCGTATTGTAACGGTCCTCCAATTCTGATTTAAGCCCCGCAAGTTCCAGTTCCAAGCGTCCGTATTCACCCTCCGACCAGAACTCATTCTCAACTACCATGGGGTCACCTCCTTCAACAGGTTGTTCTATCTCGCGATTCTCATTGACAACGGTGAGGACTCGCTCAATTTGAGTAAGCGCGATTTCAACCATAGCATCGTGCTTGGCCTTTTCTTGTATCGCAACGCTCTCTAAATGCCAGATTTCGAGAATGGCATCTTCAGCTTGAGCTGTTAAACCTGTGCCATGGTTTTGACTCTGTACAAGGCTGTCAATGCGATGGCGTAGCTTTTGTACTTCATATTCTGGAGCAAAGCGATCCAACGGAGTACGTTGCTCTACCGTTTCCATCAACGCCCGAGCCGTATCTACCGCAGAACGAGCATTCGCATCATCATCAGCAAAGCGTTGTTGGATGCTGGCAATTTCCTGTTCGTTGCGTTCGAAATGTTGGTCAATGTCGGCCACAATCTCTCCAATGCCTTGAGCGAGAACATCCATCTGCTCGTTAATGGCGTTGATGTCACGTTGCTGGCTTTGGATGCGTGTGTCTAATCCCTGAAGCCTATCAGAAACATCGGAGGCAAGATGATTCAATTGTCTATTGACCCTGTTTGCAAGATTCTGCTGGGCTGTGTTGACATCTTCATATATGCGGTCAGTGACCCGCGAAAGTTGTTCGCGATGGCGTCTGTCCATCTCCTCGAGATTGCGCCGAGTTGTCTCGTCAAGAGCATTGATGCGCTCATTTGTTCGAGTGATGCTCTCATTCATCCTTTGCGTTTGTTGACGTTGCGCTTCACGGACTCGTTCCATGGAGGCTGAAGCTGCGGAATCCTGTGCGGACCGCAACTGTCGTTCCAGCTCCTGCTGTAGTTGTCTGACTTGTTCGGCTACATTGCGCTGCGTCTGAATGCGTGGACGCGTGCGGGCTATTTCGTAATGGCTCATAATATATCTGTAATTAATTGTTTATAATCATTCTGCGGGATGGAATGCCATAGGCTTTTATCCGATCGTTCTGCACATGAAACTCCACTTTCCTTTTTCCTTTTGTCAAATCCTCCTTCCAAGGGAGGAGGCGTGGTGTGAGAAAGTGAAGTCGTTGGTTGGATGATCCTCGCAGTCCCTGATTGTCATTAAGCTCCTGGCGATAGGGACCGTCGATGAGGAGATCTGTATGGGCAAGTAGGGCTTCTGATGCAGCCCCTTTCAAATCTTCAATCTGATAACCTGTGTAAACAATAACGGTTAATTCTGGTCGTTCATTCAAAACTATCGTCAGAAGATTGGCTAAACTTGCGGCTTGAAGAAAGGGCTCGCCACCACTGATGGTTATTCCTTTGATATTGGGCTGAGATAGGATATCTCTGGCTAGGACAATTGTCGAGACCTCTTTGTCGTTGGTGATGGGGCGGCTGTCAGGAGTGGCACATTCAGCACAATGGAAAGGACATCCCTGAGTCCAAATGACATATCTAAGGCCGGGGCCCAAGACTTTGGTTCCGTTTCGACAGATGTCATATATGCTCAGCAGTGAGGAAGTGTCACTTTCTTTTTCCATATGCTATTTCCTCTCTTGCTCGAGTTGTTTCTCGATAGGCAGACTGTCTCGAATCTCGACTAATGTCTTAATAATTTTGTCATAGTCTTGAAGCAACGAGTCAATCTGAGCTTGTATGTCGGTAACACGTGTGGACTTTTTATCAGACAGAATCTCTTGAATCTCATTGTCTTGAAGCAACTGGGCATGATATTCATTGGCTAATGAGCCAGCCTGTTGATCAAGTTCGTCCACCCTTTTTCGAATATCTGAGATGAATTCACAGCTGTCAACAGACTGTAATAACCTTGCCCCTTCATGGATGAGGTTCAACAAGGCAAAAGTGAGTTTGAGTTTGTTCTCGTAGCCATCGGCAGAATGAACAAACTGTTGTGTAGCTTGGTTAACCTCAGATAGAGGCTGTGTGTCCAACAATGTCTTCAAGTCTTCCATATGTTTATATGATTTGTTTAACTTTACGATTGCCTTTTATGTCTGTACATGAGAGGAATATGTTCTGGAACGGATCGCACTCTACGTGTACGGACATTCTCTTGAAATCGAAATTCCCCACGCTGTAATCCTTTTGTTGTTCCACCAACATATCTTCCCATTTAATACCGGGCGTCATCTCACTGCCCATGGAAAGAAGAGGCAGGGTAATAGAGACCGGAGCCGAAGCAAGAGTTAAATACGAGAATGTCCCATTGACAAATAGAGAGAGCTGATCCAGGCGCTCAACAGGTAAAGTAACGAGCTGGTTCTCGTCAAAGTCTTCTTGAGATGACATAGAAAGGATATGAACGCGAGAGGGAGCCAACTTCATCTGGAGGACATAGCGTAATAGTGTACATCCTGCCAGGTCGCCTGTCAAAAACACTTTTGAGGCGGTGCAGGGAATGTGGATGCTAGAGATGGAAGCAGATACCTTGTCGATGAGTTCCTTGAAGGAAATGGTATTGCCCTCGTACACTTTTAAGTCATCATAGTACTTGTCATAGGTACATTGACCGTCATGTTCAAAGAAGACATGGCTCCACCATCTCATGACATGCTCATCATATAGTAGTTCAGGAGTGATTGATTCTAAAATCGTATGCGGAATAGACTCCTTATAGTCAGTAACGTGAAATTTTCCCTCTACATTTTTGAAATTGTAGTAGGATACGCTTTCCACGTTCAAGACAAGAACGAGGAAATCGTCAGCAGTATGAGTCATTGCCTCTTTGCCATAAAGAGTTGCGGCAGATACGACCTCTTCACTAGATAATTTCCTCCTAAGATAGTCGCTGTTGTTATATACACAAGTCTTCATAGAATAACTATCTTTATTTATTTTGCAAATATAGTTACTATAGTTATTGATCATTCACCAAACACAAAGAGTGTGAGCCTTCTCGCATTCTTAGCCAGAAGGTTCTGCAATACCCGTATAAGTAAGAATGAAATCAGCTCACACCTGCAAGTGTATATGCGGACTTACCCCATAGCGAAGTAAGCGGTATATATGCTACCGCAGGAGAAGCAGCTATCAGACTTTTCACCCTTATACTTCGAATTTGCAGATTCTCTGGCGGGTCAAAGCGTCAACGCTCTCCTCAATGCTCGTCACCCATTATAGGATGACGTTGCAAAGATAAGGCTTTTTTCTGAAAGTTGCAACATTGTGAGCTGAATTTTTTATTTTACCTTTATTTATTTCATTAAGTGGTACAAAGGTAAAAAAAAGAAACGAACTAGCGTTAGTCCGTTTCAGTCCAAATTTAGTCCTTTTTAGTCCAAATACATTTTTTGTCGATGAAATGGGGGGATTTTATTTGAAAAGTTCATCAGCAGTAACAGCCGACTTAACAATATCGGAATGAGCGTTCCGCTCTATCTGAGCGTGCAGTATCCATCCAAGGCAGTTCATCGATGAATAAACAAATGTTAAATTTGGAATAAAACTGCATTTGTTTCGCTAAACATTGCCGTTTTTGGAAGATCATAGCGAAATAAATTTAAAAATCAGAATAATCCGGGAATCAATTGCGGTATTTATAGAGCTGGTTCAGGTCGTGAAGGTAGAGATCGTCTTGTACGCGTTCCCAGACGTTGTGGGTGGAGTCGGATTCTTCCTTCGAGAGACGGTAGGCACCAAGGAATACATAGCCTGGATAGACCAGATCTTTCATGAACGTGAGACGGATTTCATTGCGATGCAATGCCTGATAATAGAAATCGCTGTTACGCCGGGCTATCTGTTCCTGAGACACATTCTCTAGCGACCAGTGAACTGAGATGGTTGGCATCATGGCGGCTGAGTCGCCCTTGTTGCCCCATGTCGGATTGCCATACTCCGGCCCCCAGATATAGAGGCCCGGATAGTTGGGGATTTCCCTGCCCCAGAAGAAATCGAGGTCGTGGATGCCAAAAAGTTCGAGATAGTCCTGAGGTTTGTCAAAGTGGGCGCCTCGTTTCAGAAAAAAGTCAGACACCAACTGGTCTGAGCCTTTCTTGGCATCAGAAGATTTGAGATAAGACCTGATTATGATTCCACTAAGCAGCAAGATAACGATGGTGACAGCTATTGACGAAATGGTGCTCCAATTCAAGAAGCTATACTTATGGGGAGTTGAGGCAGGTATTACAGGAGATGAGTCCTGATGGCAGAAAGCATCCCAATCCTTATAACCCACAAACTGCGCCAACAGGTCGAGTGTGAACAATCGAGGTGTAGACGGTTCTGAGAGGTAGCCCCAGATGCGCTTGAGGGTTGTTGGGCTGACGGTCTCGTGGATCTTCTCGAAGATCTGCTCGGCCAGAAAATCGAAGTCCTTAGGAGTCTTCATCTTCCTGCCTACAACTGATTCAATCTCTTCACGAAGCCTTTCTAAAGCTTGTTCTTGCTGAGTCTGCATTTTAACTCGTATATAATTTGCCTGCAAAAATAGACAAAAATCCCGAGACTGCCAAATGTTTCGGGATTTTTTAGTCGGCTTAGCCGATGGAACAAAAATGTGATTCAGACTTTCCCCAGAATCTGCTCGGCGTGCTCTTTGGTTTTGACTTGCTTGCCAGCGAAGATCTGCTCGATGACGCCTGACTCGTTTATGATGAAGGTGGTGCGAATGGTGCCCATGGTCTTCTTGCCGTACATAGACTTCTCTCCCCAGGCACCCATGGCTTCGAGCAGCGTGTGATCGATATCGGCAATCAAGGGGAAGGGAAGCTCGTACTTCTCCTTGAACTTAACATGCGAGGCGGCAGAGTCTTTGCTGACTCCAACGATTTCATAGCCAGCCTGTTGCAATTCCTGATGGTGATCGCGCAGGCTACAGGCCTCAGCAGTACAACCGCTGGTATTGTCCTTCGGATAGAAGTAAAGGATCAACTTCCTACCCTGGAAATCGCTCAGTCGGATCTCCTTTCCATTCTCGTCCTTACCCAGAATCTCGGGTGCTTTATCTCCAATGTTCATAAGCAAAAGTGTGTTTATTGATTTGATGTGATTGTTGCGACGACGTATTCGCTCTGGGTGCCGATACGGAATTTGCCGCCCCAGATGCCAATACCCGAGGATACATAATACTGCGTATTCCCACGCTGATGGCAGCCCCACGAGCACTCATAGATACGATCGGTAATCCAGGATATGGGCCATACCTGCCCGCGATGCGTGTGTCCGCTCAGCTGGAAATCGACACCAGCCGCCTCACTGCGTTCCAGATTGTAGGGCTGATGGTCGAGGATGATCGTGTACAGCCCCTTGCCGTCTACAAGGTCCTTTACAGGTTTGCGCCGCATGTTCGTGCGGTCATCCCGTCCGATGACTACGATGCAGCTGTCAATGACGGCAGCCTCGTCTATCAGCAGGCGGATGCCAGCATCTTTATAGAACTGCTGCGCCTGAGGTTCGCCCGCATAGTACTCATGATTGCCTAAACAGGCATAGACAGGCGCCTTGAGCTGACGGAACACCTCTGCCATGTTCTCTTCGATGAGCGGCCGCATGCTGCCGTCAATAATATCGCCTGCAATGAGTATGAAGTCTGGGTTCTCCGCATTGATCATATCCACCCAGCGCACAAACTCCTTGCGCGGATTGTGATAGCCCAGATGCAAGTCGGAGAGCATCACCACCTTGTAGGCCTTAGGCAGCGGTTTGGAGGACTCCAGGTCGAGCGCTACGCGAACCTTATTATAATAATGGAGGTTGCCATAGAGGAAGATGCCGAAGACCAGGGCGAACAGGACAGCGGCAGACTGCCAGTTATGAAAGAGCAGCGACTTGGGTACGAGATGTACCAGCCGCCCCAAATCGAGCACAAGAAAGATCATCACCAGATAGAGCAACACCATCAGCGACGAAGTGCCCACCTCGTAGGCCGCCTGAGCCAGCGGCAACGGCAGGCTGTCGAACCAGCGCGCCACAGACGCGAACAACAGCAGGAAACAGCAAACGCCCAAGGCTATCAGTGCGCCCTTACAAAGCGCAAGCAAGGGGAGCATCACCCAGGCGTGCCATCCAATGTAGGCGAGGGCCACCAACGGCAGCACCATGAAAATCATCATCCACATAATCTTCATTTTTCAGTATTTGGTGTGCAAAAATAAAAAGAAACAGGAAAAAAGCGCCTCTAATTCACATATTTTTCGTATATTTGCAGCACGATTAATAACTTTTAGCGAAACATGAAAAGAAAAGCTCTGTTTTTATGGCTGTTCATACTGTTTTCTAATACCAGCCACGGACAGGATCAGGAAGTGCATATCCTCGCGGCTAACGACATACATGCAGCCGTCGATGCCTTTCCCCAGTTGGCTGCCATTGCAGACAGCCTGCGGGCACTCTATCCCTCACTGCTGGTGCTGTCGGCTGGCGACAACCGCACGGGAAATCCCGTAAACGACATCTACGAGATATCTTCCTACCCGATGGTGGCGCTGATGAATCAGGTAGGATTCAATGCTACGGCCCTTGGCAACCACGAGTTTGACGTCAACTCACTGCCGCCACTGATGGGCCTCTCCAACTTCAGCTACATCTGCGCCAACATCTACCCTTCGGAAAACAGCGGGCTACACATCGTGCCTACCCAGACCTTTGACGTCGACGGCATCAAGGTAGGCATCATCGGCATCGTGCAGGTGAACCAGCAAGGCCGCCCGGACACCCATCCTGACAATGTAAGGGAAGTCAGGTTCTCTACCCCGATGAACACGATACGCCAGTACGAATCATACAGCCATGAGTGCAACGCCACAATCCTGCTCTCACACCTCGGTTACGAAGACGACGTGAAGACGGCGGAGGAATGCCCTTGGATAGACCTGATCATCGGGGGGCACTCCCACACCCAGCTCACTGCCGAGGAGCCGCTGCACAACGGGGTGCTCATCACCCAGAACAAGAACAAGCTGCAGAATGTGACCCACATCACCCTGACCTTCAAGAGGGGACGCCTGAGAAGCAAGCAGGCAGAATACATCTCTGTGAAGGACTTCCCCAAAAGGAACGAACTGGTAGAGGTCATGGTGAACTACTTCAACAAGAACCCCTACTTCGAGCGCATCGTGGCCGAAGCCAGCAAGCCTTTCACTGAGAAAGACGAACTGAATTTCCTGATGTGCGACGCCTTCCTAAAGGAGGGTGAAGGCGATGTCAGCGTGGTGAACAACGGCGGCATACGTATCGACTCGCTCGCTGCCGGCAATATTACCATGCGGGAGATACTCTCAATGGATCCATTCAACAATGTGGCCGTAAAGATGGAAATGACGGGTGAGGAACTGCTGAAGATGCTGACCGTCTACAGCCGCGGCTCGCTATACCACCTGCCGCGAGTAGGAGGTCTCATCTGCGAAGTGACCATCGACAAGGAGGACAAGTACAAGGACCGGCTGAAGCACGTGATGCTGAAGAACGCTGACGGCAGCCCGTTTGACTTAGGAAAGACCTATAAGGTGATCACCAACAGCTATATGTCGAGCAGCTGCAAGCCCTTCCTCACTTGCACAATCAACTCGCTCAATGTCCAGACTGCCGACATGCTGGCTCACTTCCTACGAAGTCAGGGAAGTGTCAGGCCACCCAGCCTGGATCGCCTAAGAATTAAGGAAGAGTAATGCTGCCAAGCACTTTGGCCGTCGCGCCTGCCTGCCCCTTGACGAACTGTCCTGCCAGCTGTCCTTGCTCTTTCAGATATTGGGCATCAGAAACAAGACGATTCATCTGGCGCTCAAACTCTTGGTAGTCGTGAATCTCGAAGCCACCATTCTGTTTGAGTCCCTGAGCTTCTTGGAACTTCTGGTTATTGGGACCGAAGAATACGGGCACATTCCATACAGCTGCCTCCAACAGATTGTGGATGCCCACGCCAAAACCGCCTCCGACATAAGCCACGTCACCATAATTATAGATGCTTGAAAGCAGACCATAGCAGTTGATTATCAAGACATCTGCCCCTTTGACATCCGCTTCAGTCGCATCTTTATATCGCACGATCTTGCGGCCTACAAGGAGTTTCTCAATCTGCTCCAGATGATCTTCGCCAATGACATGGGGCGCAATAATGAGCTTCCAGTCCTTGTGCTCATTACGCTCGGTTTCGCCGCTTAGCTTGTCTAAGAAGTAACGGATAAAGATCTCTTCATCGGGGGGCCAGCTACTGCCTGCCACAAAAACCTTGGAATCGCCTTTGAAAGCCTCAACGACAGGCAACTGCCTGGCGGCCTCCTTAATCTGAAGCACGCGGTCGAAGCGGGTATCACCCACTACATCTACACTGGTAATGCCGATCTTAGACAGCAACTCCTTCGACAACTCGTTCTGCACGAAAAAGTGAGTAAAGCAGTTGAGCACACGGCCATACTGGCGGCCATACCACTTGAAGAACACCTGATCCGGACGGAAAATGCTCGAAACACTGTAAACTGGAATATGGCGATGCTTCAGGATATGCAGATAATTGTACCAAAACTCGTACTTGATGAAGAATGCCATCACAGGATGGACTGTACGCAGGAAGCGGCGGGCATTCGTGATGGTATCGAGTGGCAGGTAGGTAATGATATCAGCACCTTCATAGTTCTTGCGGACCTCATAGCCGGAAGGCGAGAAGAAAGTGAGCAGGATCTTGTATTCAGGATGCTCCTTGCGCAACTGCTCCATCAGGGGCCGTCCCTGCTCGAACTCTCCCAGCGAGGCTGCATGGAACCAGACGTACTTGGCACTGGGATCCACTTTCTCGCGCAGGATCTTGAATGCCTCGCGCTCGCCTCGCCACATTTTCCGCACCTTCTCGTTGAAGCGGCTATAGATAGCAACTCCAAGAAGATACAGATATATAATCAGGTTGTATATCATCAGCCTAACACTTCTATCGCACGTTTCATTCTGGCAATTGTTTCCTCTTTGCCCAAGAAGGCTGAGATATCGAACATGCCAGGTCCCTTACCCTCTCCAACGAGCGTCAAGCGCCAGGCGTTCATCACATTACCAAGCTTATACTCCTTCTGCTCAACCCACGCATGGACAATCTGCTCCTGATTCTCAAGTGAGAAATCATCGATGCCCTCGAGCACGCTAACGAGTTCTGTCATGACCTGAGCCGAGTCTTCCTTCCAGCGTTTCTTTACAGTCTTCTCATCGTAAGTGGTTGGAGCCTCAAAGAAGAATGAGCAAAGTGGCCACAGCTCATGAACGAATGAGACACGATCTTTCATCATGGCGGTTACCTGAAGGATGCGCTCAGAAGTCTCATGAGGACAATGCTCTTTGACCATTGGTTCGAAGAGCGCAGAAATTTCCTCATTCGATTTCTTGAGGATATACTCATGATTAAACCAGATGGCCTTCTCAAAGGCAAACTTGGCACCAGCCTTTGAGCATTTCGAAATATCGAAGAGAGGCACCAGCTCGTCGAGGGAGAAAATCTCCTGTTCTGTGCCAGGATTCCATCCCAGCAGAGCGAGGAAATTGATGACAGCCTCAGGGAAATAGCCATCCTCGCGATAGCCACGGGAAGTCTCGCCAGTCTTTGGATCCTTCCAAAGCAATGGGAATACAGGGAATCCCAGACGATCACCATCTCGCTTAGAGAGCTTACCCTTACCATCAGGCTTCAATAACAACGGCAAGTGTGCAAACTGTGGCATCGTTTCCTCCCAGCCAAATGCCTGATAAAGCAGTACATGTAATGGAGCTGAAGGCAGCCACTCCTCACCACGAATCACATGTGAGATTTCCATCAAGTGATCATCGACAATGTTTGCCAAATGATAGGTTGGCAACTGGTCTGCACTCTTATAGAGCACCTTGTCGTCTAGGATGTCGCTCTTCACACGCACCTCTCCACGAATCAAGTCGTTGACCAGAACCTCCTGCCCTGCCTCAATCTTGAAGCGAACCACATACTGCTTGCCATCAGCTATCAGCTTTTCCACCTCTTCCTTTGGTAGTGTCAAAGAGTTACGCATCTGGCCACGAGTATGGCAATCATATTGGAAATTCTGGATTTCAGCCCGCTTGGCCTCTAACTCCTCAGGAGTGTCGAATGCAATGTATGCCTTATCGGCATCGAGCAGTTGCTGCACATATTTCTTATAGATATCGCGACGCTCGCTCTGACGATAAGGGCCTTTGTCGCCGCCAAAGCTTACCCCTTCATCGAACTTAATGCCAAGCCACTTAAACGACTCGATGATGTACTCTTCGGCACCTGGCACGAAACGATTAGAATCGGTATCCTCGATACGGAAGACCAAATCACCGCCATGCTGCTTGGCAAACAGGTAATTATACAAGGCTGTGCGTACACCGCCGATATGTAAAGCACCGGTAGGACTGGGTGCGAAACGAACTCTAACTCTTCTTTCTGACATGATAAAAATAGTAATTTGCCTGCAAAGGTACAAAATATTTCTTAATTCTTGATTCTTCATTCGAATTTTATTCGCTTTGTAAGCAAAGAATTCTCATTTTCTTTGTATCTTTGCATCGAGAAAAGTATAAAACAGGTATAAATGAGCAGTTTCAACATCAAAAACGACGTTACGTGGCGCGATTTCCTCATTCGTTCCGCTTTCATCATTGGTACCGTTGCCATCATCGTCTGGATGATGCCAAGAACCAGTAACAGTAATTTCAAGATAGAAAGAGGAAAGCCATGGGCCTATTCAGATATTAAGGCACCCTTTGATTTCCCTATCTACAAAAGCGACGAGGTCGTAAAGGCTGAGCGCGACAGTCTGATGAAGCAATACGAACCTTATTATATATTTAATGAGGATGTCGTGAACAAACAAATCCGCCAGTTTGCCAAGGATTACAACAACGGAATTCCCGGACTGCCCAAAGATTATATCAGTATCGTAGCCAATCGTCTTCGCAGCCTGTATGCCCAGGGCATCATGAACAGTTCTGAATATGCCAGACTGAATAAGGATACGTCACGGAATATCCGCATCATCAATGGCAAAGATGCCATCAGCATGAAGATTGTCAAAGTTCATTCTGTCGTTTCAGCTTATGAGCAGATCTTCCTTGATGAGTCTCTGGCAGCCCATCGCGAGATTCTTCAGAAATGCAATCTGAACGACTACATCACACCTAATCTCATGTATGACAAGGAAAGGAGTGAGGCTGCCCTCAACGATTTGCGCAACAGCATTCCTCTGGCCAGTGGCCTTGTGCAGCGCGGTCAGAAAATCATTGACCGTGGTGACATCGTCGACGCTAAGACTTACGACATACTGAGATCATTCGAGAAGGAAACTGAGCGGCGAGAGACGGACAATCAGCAACTAAGTCTGACCATCATGGGACAGATTCTATATGTCGCCATACTCATCATCTGTTTCACCATATTCTTGACGCTGTTCCGTAAGGACTATTTTGACAAGATGCGCTCCACGACCATGCTTTATGCGCTTATTATCATCTTTGTTGTCTTTGCATCTCTGATGGTAAAGCACAGCATCCTGCATGTCTATATCATACCGTTTGCCATGGTGCCGATCTTCATCAGAGTGTTCATGGATTCACGCACAGCTTTCATGGCGCATGTCACTATGATTCTCATTTGCGCCAGTTTCTTACAGTATCCATTGGAGTTCATCACTGTTGAACTGGTGGCAGGACTGGTGGCTATTTTCTCGCTGCGTGAACTTTCCAGCCGTTCCCAGTTGTTCTGGACCGCCGTGTTTGTCACTATGGCAGCTGCATTCACCAACTTGTCGATGGACTGGATCAGAAACGACGATCTCATGAAGATCAGTTATAGTGAATATAATTATCTGGCTATAAACGGCCTTTTACTGTTCTGCTCTTACCCCTTGCTCTATCTGATAGAGAAAGCATTTGGCTTCACATCCAATATCACCCTCATCGAACTGTCGGATATGAACAAGACACTCCTCAGAAAGATGAGTGAGGTAGCACCTGGTACATTCCAACATTCTATCCAAGTAGGAAACCTGGCAGCTGAGATTGCCAATAAGATTGGAGGAAAAAGTCAGTTGGTACGCACAGGAGCCATGTACCATGATATTGGGAAAATCATCAACCCCATCTATTTCACGGAAAACCAGTCGGGCGTTAATCCCCATGAGAAAATGGGTGCCATTGATAGCGCTCAGATGATTATCAGCCATGTTACTGAGGGTGTTAAACTTGCAGACAAGTATAATCTGCCCAACGTTATCAAGGAATTCATATCTACTCATCACGGACAAGGCAAAGCTAAATATTTCTATGTGAAGTATAAGACAGAGCACCCCAATGATACTGTCGACGATCTGCTATTTACCTACCCGGGGCCTAATCCATTTACTAAGGAGCAGGCTATTCTGATGATGGCAGACACCGTTGAGGCAGCATCGCGCTCACTGCCAGATTATACAGAGAAGACCATCCGGGAGCTTGTCAACAAACTTATCGACAGTCAGGTGGCTGAGGGCTATTTCAAGGAGTGCCCTATCACATTCCGAGATATTGCCTATGCAAAAACCGTATTGATTGAGAAATTGAAGACAATATATCATACCCGAATCAGTTATCCTGAGATGAAGAAATAAGGTATGATTGCACACTTAACGCCTCATTTGTGCAAGAAAAAGTTGCACAAATGAGGGTTTTTGTGCAGGAATTTCCCTATTTTTAGTTAATGGTTGTTAATGTTGTGTGCACAAACAGAGATTATTTGTGCAATAAGTATACCTTTGCACCCGATTTTAGTAAAAAGATGTTTAAGGATATGAAAAAATTCTATGCAGTGTTCACCAGTGTGATGCTGGCAGCCACAACCACAGCAACGGCTGGAGGTATTTTAACCAACACAAACCAGAGTATCGACTTTCTGAGGAATCCTGCCCGCGATGCAGCCATCGGCCTCGACGGTGTCTACAGCAATCCGGCAGGTGTTGCCTTCCTTCCTGAGGGTTTCCATCTCGGACTTAACTGGCAGTATGCCCACCAGACACGTACGATCACAAGCAACAATCCTGTATTTGCTTTAGGGCGTAAGAACAACGGACAGACCCAGAAGACTTTCGAGGGTGTGGCCGATGCTCCTTGCATACCCTCCATCCAGGCCGCCTATAACAAAGGCGACTGGAGCATACAATTCAACTTCTCCGTCCCTGGCGGTGGCGGCAGCTGTGAATTTGCTGACGGCCTGGGTTCCTTCGAGAGTGTCGTTGGCGGCATTGCCCACCAGCTGGGCGGACTCGACCAGATAGCCGCAGCCCTCGGGCAGCCTGCTCCTGGCGTAAGCGGCTACGATATGGACGGCTATATGCAGGGACGCCAGTACTATTTTGGCTTCCAGCTCGGTGCTGCCTATAAGATTACGGACAACCTTTCTGTTTATGGTGGCCTGCGACTGCTCTACGGCAATGCCACCTATAAGGCCAAGATCAGTAATATTCAGGTCAAGACGGCAGGTGGCTACGTTAATTTCGGCAGTTTCATGCAGCAGGCCACAGCGATGGTCGACGGCGGCATCAGTTATGTCAACAATGCACTGGAACAGGTGAATGCAGGCATGGACCAGTTAAATGCAGGCATCGCCCAGTATCAAGCAGCCGGAATGCCCGTTCCTGCTGAGATGACAGCCCAACTCGAGGGTCTGACAGCCACGAAGGCTCAACTCGAAGGCTCTGGTGCACAACTCGCCACAACCAGCACCAGCCTCAACGCCCTGCAGAAGTACTCTCAGGGTGAGAACCTGCTCTGCAACCAGTCGAGTGTCGGTATCGCCCCCATCATTGGCGTGGACTATCGTGTCGGCAAGTTCAACTTTGCAGCCAAGTACGAGTTCAAAACCCAGATCCGCATGAAGAACGAGTCGACCGTCAACGAGGCCAGTGAGATAGCAGCTGTCAACAAATTCCGCGACGGTGAGAAGATCGACGAGGACTCTCCTGCACAACTTGCCCTCGGAGCCATGTGGAATGTCAGCGATGTTGTCCGCCTGAACATTGGTTATCATCACTTCTTCGACAAGAATGTGAAGTGGTATAACAACTCTCAGGAACTGCTCGACGGAGGTACCAACGAGTATCTGGGCGGTGCTGAATGGGATGTCACCAAGAGGCTGACCATCTCTGCTGGCGGACAGCTGACACGCTACCAGCTGACAGATGCCTACATGAACGACATGTCGTTTGTTGTCAACAGCTACAGCTTAGGCTTCGGTTTCAACTATAAAGCTTCCAATGTGGTGACGCTCAAGGCCGCCTATTTCCAAACCAACTATGGCAACTATGAGAAGGTGACCTCCACGCAGCCCCTTGTCAGCGATACCTTCACCCGCACCAATCGCGTGCTGGGTATTGGCTGCGACCTCCACTTCTAATATTACAAAGGATCGACGTCGTAGTAGATTTGAAGGGAACTATAGCGCTTGTCTTGCAGCATCTGCTGCTGGGCAAGCGCTAAATATTTGCGCACTTCGGACATATTGATACCTGACTCGAACTTCAAAACGAGTTTTCGAATAGAGAGTGACTTCACCTTGGCAATAGCCGGCTTGTCGGGCCCGAGCGCCCGTGCTCCGAACCACTGACGCAAACGGCTGACCATCTCAATACTCGCAGTTTCGACAGTCCTGTCATCCCGATGTTTCAGGAACACGTAGATCAGACGGGAGAAAGGAGGATACAGGAACTGCTGGCGCTCAGTTATCAAAAGACGATAGAAGGAGGAATAGTCATGACGGACGACCTGCTGGATTATTGGCAGATCCGGGCTCTTGGTCTGAAGAATCACGAGGCCACGCTTCCCTTTCCGCCCTGCACGCCCGCTGACTTGCGACATCATCATAAACGCATGCTCGTAAGCACGGAAATCAGGATAGTTTAGCATCGAATCGGCATTGAGAATCCCAACCACACTGACCTTATCAAAATCAAGCCCTTTCGATATCATCTGAGTACCGATCAGAAGATTGGTCCGTCCCGATGAGAAATCTCCAATAATCCTCTCATAGGCCTGACGACTGCGGGTTGTGTCAAGATCCATACGGGCAATACGAGCATCAGGGAAAATATCATGCACCCCTGCTTCTATCTTCTCAGTGCCATAGCCTTTCGTTTGCAGTTGAGTACAGCCGCAGTTCGGGCATTCGGTAGGAACCTGATAAGTATAACCACAATAATGACACGAAAGCTGATTCAGATGACGGTGGAACGTCAATGACACGTCACAATGCTGGCAATGAGGCACCCAGCCACATTGTTTACACTCAACCACGGGTGCATAGCCACGACGGTTTTGGAATAGGATAACCTGCTCACCTCGTTCCAATGCCTCGCGTACCTTACTTAATAATACAGGAGAGAAGGGACCGTTCATCATCTTACGATGTTGCAAGTCTTTGATATCTACAATCTGGATCTCTGGCAGCTCGATACCTTGATAGCGTTGGAATAGTTCCACGATCCCGAACTTCCCCATCTTGGCATTATGATAGGTTTCCAAGGATGGCGTAGCAGTGCCTAAAAGTGTCTTTGCGCCAAACATCTGTGCCAACACGATGGCAGCTGAACGAGCATGATAACGAGGCATCGGGTCTTGTTGCTTATAAGAGGTTTCATGCTCTTCGTCAACAATAACTAATCCAAGATTCTGAAATGGAAGAAACACGGCACTGCGTGCGCCAAGAATCACATCATAAGGATGCGTAGAAAGTTGTTTTTGCCAAATCTCGACACGCTCAGCATCACTATATTTGGAATGGTAGATTCCCAAACGATTACCAAACACCCGTTGCAGGCGCTCCATCATCTGAACAGTCAGTGCAATTTCAGGCAAGAGATAAAGCACCTGCTTCTTCTTTTCGAGAGCCTGTCTGATCAGATGGATATAGATTTCCGTCTTCCCGCTGGAGGTTACACCATGCAGCAAAGTTACGTTCTTCTGCAAGAAAGAGAACTGTATTTGGTTGAAAGCATCCTGCTGGACTTGACTGAGCGGCTTGATCTTCTCGAAACAGGTTTCTCCACCATGATTCAGTCTGCCCACTTCGCGCTCATAAAGTTGCAAAAGGCCGCGTTTGACCAGGGCTGACAACGTGGGAAGCGTGTGCCCTTGATTCAAAAGCTCGTCACGTGTTATCTCTTGCGGCTCATTCCTATCCCATCCAGATAGAGAAAGATAATCAACGAAAGCCGCCAGTTGCTTTGGTGCCCGTTGCAGCAGGTTCAAGGCAACATGAATCGCAGCTTCGTTCCTGAACTTCTGCGACAGTTCAATATAGGTTTCTGTTCTTGGCCTGTAGCCGTCTTCTGCTTTCAGTCCAGCAGGTAAAGCTGCTTTATAGACCTCTCCAATAGGAGACATGTAATAGTCAGCTATCCACTGCCAAAGATGTAACTGGGAATCAAGCAGTATAGGGGAAGAATCAAGAACCTGAAGAATATCTTTCGTCTGATATCCTTCAGGTTTCTTATCATGTACTTCAGAAATGATGCCTACATAGGTTTTGTTCCTGCCCAAAGGGACAAGCACACGAACTCCTCGTTTTACCTGTCCCTCCAACGCCTGTGGAACAGAATAGGTAAACACCCCGTCGAGCGGCAGAGGGAGGATAATGTCTGTGAACAAGGCTTAGAAGTAATAGGCGACTGCTATCTGCCAAGTATTCATCTTTGCGTTGACCTTATCGCCGTTGTACCCAATCCGCTCACCATTCTCATTCTTCACAACCAGATTACCCGACTTATTGAATGACAGGTTATAGTTGACAGAGACCTGAAGATGGTTCAGCAGCGTAACGCCAAGACCTGCATTTCCTGAAATAGCAGTCTTCTCATACTGCCATTCGGCACCATCACTCAACAAACTCGTAACCTTATTGCCAAGATTAAATCCAAACTGAGGACCTGCAAAGATGTACAAATTTACCACATTGCCTATACCGAACCCCCAACGTACATTAATAGGGATCTGGAAACTCTGCAGCTTCAGCTTGGTACTCGTATTATCATACTCGAACTCACCTGAACGTTGATCAAAGAGAGCTGCGGCATCAAAGCCCAGATTGATGACTGGAAGCGTGAACTTCACGGTAGGACCAATGAAGAAACCCATCTGATTATCAGAGGTTAGTACCTTCTTGTCGAGGCTCAGTTTCGATACATTCAAACCACCCTTAACGCCAAAGTCAAACTGTGCCTGAGCGGGAAGTGCTAAGGCTGCGATAAAGGCCACCAGGGTCAAAATCTTTTTCATAACTATACTCTTTAAATTAGAATAACGGTGCAAAGATACGAAAAAAGTCTGGTTCCACCTTGAATTCAAACACATTTAACATATCAGTGCCTCTGCCGGCGTACGGTTACACGTGCCGAGCTGTTGCTACTGGAGGTACTGGAAGAGCGTTTCGACTTAGATGCCTTCGCACTCCGGCTACGTGCCGAAGACTTACTCCTTATTTTCTTGTTTTGCTTGACATCAAGAGCTGCAATACTGTCAAGTGAGTCCCTTTTTGCCTGATCTCCGAAGATAGTCTTATGAAAGGCAGCCAGTTCTGCCTCGATACGCTTCTGCTCGGCAGTCATCTTATCCATGTCACCGTCGCAAAGCTGAAGCAACGTCTTGCCTTGAGCATTATTCGTCTTATAAATCTTGCCTCGGTAGGAATTGAGTGTAAAGAAGTCGTCCATCGACATCGTTGCAGCATTATTCAGGCTGCTTGCCATCACGGTCTGGCGGTTCAGGAAGGGCTCCAGATCGCTGTACTTAACCCAGAAAAGTGGGTACTGAGTAGCTTCTCCGCCAAAGTCGTCATCGCGCAACATCACAGGACAAAGCGCCAGCACCTTGATATGGAAAGACGAGTTGGCCTGATCATAATAGGCACTCTCCTTCAAATAGAATTTCCTGACTTCTGCCGATGGTATGTCGCTATTATCCACCTTAAGCTTCCCGTTTTGCTCCTCGTAGTAGATATGGTAGTTGTCGAGAATAGTCTGCATCTGCACACGGTTTTCCGGACTGAAGTTGTCACTTCCGTCGGTAGGATACTCATAAACTGAGATATAGCCATTCTGTGCCAATTTGAAGATATAAGTAAACAGGTTCAGCTGCTTGCCCTGAGGTTCCACAGGATAATACAGACCGGCATTGGCATCATCCGTCAAGTCCAATTCGCGATAAATATCACGACGCCAGACCACTTCTTCTGGAATGTCTAATGCTGTAGGGAACGATATCTGGGCACGCATCGACATGGCTGAAGAAGGACTTTTCCTTTGCTGCTGATCCGTCTGCTGCTGATTGCGTCGTTTCTTGGGCTGTGCCACCGCTGCATCAGCCATCAGCAATATCATCATCAAGAATATTAGTCTCTTCATATCTTCTATTTTTTTATTTTACAATGATTTCCATCGGGTTCTGGAGCGTTCGCGTCAGGCCATCCGGACCTGCCACAACGACACGAGAGATATAGAAACGACGATTCCGTGAGAGTTTACGGAACGTGTCTCTCTGGCGCGAGGAGAAAGCAGCTCCCTCAGAGGCCATCGGCACGGCATTACCCATATTATCGAAAAATACCGTCTCGAAACTCTGCACACGGAAAGCAATGTCGAGAATACCGTCATCGATAGCGGCTCCAAGCTTATCCATCGCTATCAATTGCCCCTTTGGCAATCCGCCACCTTTGAATCGGGTAGGATTGCCGTGCTCATCCTTCATAGAGATATATGGCGTAGGATCAGGCAATTTTCGCACACGGAATGTGTATTTGCCCATCTGCTGGGCATGCCCTGTGTTCGTCGATGTAACAGTAATCGTTGCATCCTGCCCGATCTTGGCGGGGCGGGCAATATATTTTCCTGGCCCCACAGACTGGAGGGTGCCATTAGTCATCGAGGCTTGGACCTTCGACAGTGGCACGCCTGGCACACTGATGCTGATCGGATTGCTGTACCCAGCATAGAGCATATTCATCAAGTCGGCAGAAACGGTTGCACTTGGATCCACCACAGAATACTCCTGAGAGAAGTCGCGCCGGATTTTATCACCGTTTCCATTAACCGTTTCCATATACCCTTTGAGCGTAAAGTCACCTGTACGCCCACAGACTGTCTCATAGAGACCATCCTTCAGATTCACCTTCTGACCTCCTATATAAATATCTGGTACCTGAGTAGTATCAACAGCCGCCATTACGATTCGGGCAGAAAAGCGATCTCCTCGTACAATCGTTCTCGAATTAGGGATGACGAAAGCGTCCAATAGGTTTACACGAATATCCTTCACGTCAATGTTTGACACGAGTGTATGCAAGACTTCTCTCTCAGCATAGCGAACGTCACTCTGAAGCTTAGAGAGCAGAGTGATGGCCGCAGCAGCAGGCATATCCTCAAACATATACTCTTGCCAGTTCTTCCCCATCGCCTTAGCCTTGGCAGGAATCACCGTCGTAAGATTGCCGTTAATAATCTGCTTTTTACTCATATCTGAAGTCATTCCGATGATACGTCTACGGAACGACTGGATAGCATCGAATAATTCACGGCCCTTACCCTTTCCTGGAGCCAGCATGACCTGGTTTGCAGCCTCAAGATCCTCCCTGTTCTTAATATCCTCTATCCGTCCATCCTCTCCATCAGCCTCGTGAACAATAGCCAGTTTCAACTCCTCAGCGAAATTGTAAAGAGAATCGCTCATGTGTTTCACTTCCTGGGCCTTTTTATACCACTCACCCACCTTTGCAGGGTTGAGACGCATCTGCATATCAAGATTATCATAGACAAGTTGGTTCTCTTTAATAGAACCCTTTGTGGTGCGGGTCAGACTTTCTTCCACAACAGAAAAGCCATTGAGCACTTCCGTCGAGACATTCAGTGCGAGCATAGCCATCAAGACGACATACATCAGATTTATCATCTTTTGGCGAGGGGATACTGGTCTTTTTCTGATTGCCATTTGTCTATACGTTCATCTTTGCAGTCATTGCCTCTATCATACGGGCATAAATCTTATTGAGATCGGCAATTTGTGCCGCCATCTTACGAGTCTGTTCGTTAATCTCATCGATGGTTCCAATCTGCGAACTGGCACTCTTCAGTTGCAGCTCATAGACCTTACAGATGCCTGTCAGTGTTCGATTCAGGTTCTCCATTTCCTCTGAATCATGCGACAGTCGCTCACTCTGCTCTGATACACGCGAAAGCATCTCTGTCAATCGCTTCAGTTCATCAACATAATGCGTAGTAGCTTCTTCGAGTTCTGGCGTCATCTGAGGTAAGCCAGCAACACCACTTCCTGATATTCCACCACCAGAGACCGTCGCCACAGATGATGACACTGCAGCAATCGCTTCAGTGTCTACATGAGTCTGATTACCTCCGATAACAGCAGCAGAAGGTTTCTCCTCTGCAAGATGAACATCCAATTCCATACCGTCAGTCGTTTTATCGAACGGACGGTCAAAGGCAGAGATAAAGAATACGAACACCTCCGTTCCCATGCCGAGGAAAAGGAAGAAGTTCGCTCCCGGGAGATGCGTCAGTTTAAAGAGGGTACCAAGAATCACGACTGAGGCACCCCAGCTATAGGCATAATTCAGGAATGTCTGTCCAGGCACACTGTCCATCCATTTCTGCATGCGATATACGAAATTATATTTGCTGTATCTTGTCATAATTCCTTTTGTTAATCATTTCTTTCCTTTTGTCTTGACTTTCTCGCTGGTTGTATTCGCCAGACTGCGCACACAGCGGAAACCGATATAACTACGAGGCTGGTTCTGATACTCAGAAGTGCGCCAAGCTGAACGGATATAAGACTCAGGATCCTTCCAGGACCCGCCCCTTACACTCTTTTTCTTCAGGCGATAGGGATCTTCAGGAGCAGCATTGTACTTCAACTGCGGATTGATATCGTTCATAGCCTCCACGCCGGCCTCTGTATAGATGGTCGAGGTCCACTCTGCCACATTGCCTGCCATGTCATACAAGCCGTTAGAATTAGATGCATAGATGCCGACCTTACTCGTAATTAAGTTACCGTCCTTCGTATAATTGCCGTCATCAGGCTTGAAATTGGCAAAAAAGCATCCCTTGCCGCTGGCCACGTCCTCATTGTCCCAAGGGAACTCGTTTTGATCCTTGCCACGGGCTGCATATTCCCATTCTGCCTCCGTAGGCAGACGATAGCGCTGCACATAGCGGGCAGCCGGCCCCAGGCCTTTCAGCAGATACTCCGTACGCCAGGCACAGAAAGCATTGGCCTGTTCCCAAGTGACTCCTACGACCGGATAGTCATTGTAGGCCGGATTCGAGAAGTAATAGCGCAGATACATCTCATTGTCTGCATTGGGGAAGTCGTTCACCCAGCAGGTCGTATCAGGGAATATATTCACTATGTAGGTATTCAAGAAGTCCCAGGGACCCGTCAGTTGGCGGTTGATCGTCTCACGGACAATCCTTCCCTCATCATCAATGTAAGCCGTATCTTTTGATATCCACACCTGTTCATTCGGATCTACGGTGATATCCGTATTCAGGTTACGCTCCTGTGGATTCAGCCTGTTTCGACGTAAGGCTGCTGAGGTATAGTCATAGACCTCATAGCGATAGTTCAGCTGACGATAATCGAGCATCTTGTCGCCTGTCACAGGATTAGTTACATACATGGCATCAATGATTTCCTGCTCATCCTCGTTCGGGCGACGCGGCAGAGATTTCTTCCAGTTCAACTGAGTACCGATTTCCTCACCGTCCTTATCTGTTATCACCTTCTTGTAGGTCTCATCGTATTCTGAGAGCCTCTCTCGCAGGATGGAGTCGCGGACATAGTTTACGAACTGGCGATACTTCGAGTTTGTCACCTCCGTCTCGTCCATCCAGAAACCTTCTACAGAGATATCCCGAAGGGGAGTCTTCTTCCCCCACAGGCTGTCCTGATGCTCAATACCCATCTTCAAGTGACCACGCTTTACCAGTACCATGCCGTAAGGTGTCGGCTCTGAGAATGCCTTGCCCCCCGTTCCTGTCACTTCACCTCCTCCTGCCGATGCCATCTTACTGCCAAAGCAACTTGACAGCAGCAGCGCTCCGACTGCGAAGAGTCCTATCTTACACTTTCTCATATCACTAAAGTATTCTTACACTTTTATGCAGATTCTTTTCTTTCTTGTATAAATTCAGATCTGTCTGATAGCCGACAAATAACTCATGGCTGCCGTTGCCGAAACTGATGGCAGAGGTATAGATTTCGTAACTGTAGCCAATATGGATTCCACGGATGTTTCCTCCAAGTATGACCGTCACGGAATTCGTCGGACTATACGACAGGCCCGCATACATTACTCTTTTCTTGTGTTCGTACTTCAACCTCGCTGTCACATCTCCACGAAAGGCAACTCCGTCAGTACGTCCCAATACAGAGGTCTGTATAGTTAAAAACGGATGAGTCAGCTGAATATTGTATCCACCCGTAAAATAATATGTTGGCGAGATGCTTAATTCGTTGGTTTCACCTAATCCCACTTTGGGGGAATTCAGGTGCAACGCAGATAATCCCACGTACCAACTGCGATGCTGATAATAAAGTCCAAGACTCAGGTCAAAGCCCGTTCCATTAACAGAAGATGTCGTGAAGGCCGGATCATTCGGATCGATCAGCTCAATCTTGCTGCCATCCAGATTCTCACTGAGCATCGTAGCCTGAACACCTATATTCAGCTTACCTCCCAACAAACGAGGCTGGAAGGCATATTGCAATCCGAAGCGCTTATGGGTAAACGCACCGATAGCATCATTCATGAACTGAAGACCGACTCCATGATAAGCCCCTAATACATAGAAAGGCATATCTGCACCTGCATACATCGTATTCGGATTATGTTCGAAACCTGCCATCTGAAGAGCATAGGCCACAGCTACATTCAGTTTGGCTTCCTTTCCTACTGTAGCAGGATTAAACGAAGGCTCCATCGCCCAATAATGGCCGAAGGATACATCATACTGCGCCCTGACTTCATAAGAGGCGAGCATGAAGAGAACAATAGTCAATATGCGCCTAAACACATATTAATAACGCAGAAAAAGGCTGTTTATTGCATTTACTCTTTTGTTACAGGCATATTCTCCTTGGTCCAGGCGATAATACCACCTACCAAATTTACCGAACGATAACCTTCTTTCGCCAGTAAACCGGCTGCATGGGCAGAACGCCTACCGCTTCTGCAATAGACGGCTATGGTCTTCTCTTTGGGTAGTTGTTGCTTGGCGAGTTCGATAAAGTCTGACTTAAACTGATCAAGGTTGATTGCACCTTTAATATGACCTTCGTTAAACTCGTCAGCCGTCCTCACATCAAGAAGCACCACATTCGGATCCGTAATCAACTCGGCAAACTCTTTCACCTCCTTATTCTCAAAGTTTTGGCCGCAGGCAGTTATCCCCAGCAAAGCCAGCAAACAGGTCAAAAAATGTTTCATATTTCTGAATCTTGAATATTTAAAACTTCGTGTTTACGACACAAATATAGTCATTTATCTCTGAACTATCAACTTTCATATAAAGTTTTAGACATTTTTAGCGATTGTATCTCGAAGTGCAAGGACAGTATCCGAGGTACTGTGCGTTAATAGTAGAAATTATGATTTACCTCTACCAAATAGACGGTAGATTACTGATTACAAGCCGTTTACGCAATATTTTACATCTATTTACCCTCTACTAAACATCTACTAATCCTCTACTAAACCTTTACCTATCTTCTACGGTATGTCTATACGTTTGCAAGTGGGCGAGGCATCGTTTCTATGAAGGAGAAGAATTGTTCCCATGCTGGGAACATGGCGTTCCCACGTTGGGAACATAACATTCCCACCTTGGGAATAAATGCTGAGCCCCAGGCTTTGTAGATCAATAAGGTGCCTCCTTTGCAGAATAAGGGACACTTATTACTGGATAAGGGATGCTTATTCGATAGTAGATGGTTGGTAGATGGTTGGTAGAGGATTAGTAGAGGTTTAGTAGAGGTAGAAATGTGAGTGTACGTTTGCCAAAATCGCTCAAATTCAGCAACTTAAGATGACGATTGCCCTTATTTAGTAGAGGTAGAAGTAAAATTTTATCGAATGTAAGCTCTGAAAAACTATCTGAATGTAATATAGATATAATAAACAGATAGTCATAACGGCATTATTATATCAATTCGGGTATAATTTAAGATATTTTTCTAAAATTTATACCCGAATTCGATAAAAAATGAAAAAAGTTGGTCTTTCCGTAAAAAAAAGATGGGGCTGAAGTGTCTTATATATAGAAGTGCCCTTAAACGGGGTGCAACGATCTGAAAGACTGATATGCTTGATAAGAGAACACTTGAAAATTGCGATTCAGCGAGTGCCAACCAAGCTCGCTTGGAGTTGGCTGAGCGAAAGCAATTTATAGAACAGCTTTTCCGCCAGAACTACAGCGAGATGATTCATCTGGCCAGTGTCTTGTTGGGCGATGACGAAGAGGCTGAGGACGTGGTGCAGGATGTCTTCTTGCGCGTGGCAGACAGCGACATTCCACCTAAGAATGACAATTATCTGCTGACTGCCGTGCGCAATGCCTGTCTGAACAGAATCAGACAGATGCTACTTCACGACAAACTGAAGAGCTTGATGCCCACAGAAGACGATTCGGACTTGCATCCAATTAACACACGGCAGGGAGGGAGCGCC
>ODAI010483684.1_pt1 | contig 48954 bp, 42 predicted proteins | sample 1539321 | NCBI WGS metagenome assembly ODAI01 (sample SAMN02144231, study PRJEB22623) | gut metagenome | biome: sheep rumen | host: Ovis aries | place: New Zealand
GGAGGGGGATTAAAAAGGGCAAAAAGATTATGTATCATGTGAAAACTGTGTAAAAGATCAGAAGGATAGGAAGAAAGGAGGTTTTGACAGTCATCCTATCCAGACAAATAAGGAGGCAGTTATGGGAAGTTTAGCTTTGATAAAAGGCAACATTATTACCTTAGATGACAGGAATCCGAGGGTCAGCGGCGTCCTGGTGGAGGATGGCCTGATCACCGGGACAGGCAGCGCGGAAGAGATCGCAGCCGCGGCCCGGGAAAGGGGAATCGAGTGCATTGATCTGGGGGGGGAAACCGTTCTTCCGGGTCTCCATGACGCCCATGTTCATGCCATGGGAACGGGACTCAATTCCTCCGGCATCGATGTTTACGACTGTGTAAACATTGCGGACCTGCTGGAGAAGGTGGCCGAGGCGGCCAAAGAGGACCAGGAAGGATGGATCTACTGTTCCAGACTGGACGAGTCCCGGCTGGCGGAAAAGAGGCCGCCTACCATGGAGGAGATTGACAAGGTCGTGAAAGACCAGGGTGTCTTCATGGTGGACAGAGGACTCCACTATACCCTGGTCAATTCCAAGGCCTTTCATGAGATCGGATTTACTATGGAGGAAAGCGGTCTTATTCTTGGCCCGGATGGCAAGCCTAACGGCAGGCTCCATGACAAGGCCAACGGCAAGGCACGGTCCTTCTTCTACGACCATCGTATGACGGACCGGCAGAGGGAGACCATGTATGACTATACCATGAAGGAGGCTGTGAAGAAGGGAATCACCACCATCCATGCCATGGAGGGCGGGGATATGTTCTCTGATAAGGATATTCCGGTATTCTGCAAGATGCAGTCATCATTTCCTCTGGATGCAGTGCTCTACTGGGATTCGGAAGATGTGGAGGCCATGCATGACCTGGGCCTGCCCAGGACAGGTACCGACATGCTGCTGGATGGGTCTATAGGCTCAAGAACGGCAGCCTTTGACGAACCCTACTGTGATGACCCATCCTCCAACGGCGTCATCTATTTCACAAAAGATTTTGTGGTTGACCACATCACCCAGGCCCACCGCTATGGCATGCAGGCCGGTTTCCATGCCATAGGTCAGCGGGGAATCCGTTTTCTCCTGGATTGTCTGGAAGAGTCGCTGAAGATTTACCCTTGTGAGGGACACCGCTTCCGAATCGAGCATTTCGGCTTCTGCGACGACCGGGATATCGAGCGGGCAGCCAGGATGGGCTGTGTCATTTCCACCCAGCCGTCCTATTCCTTCCTCCGGGGAGGCCCCGGCTCCGTCTATAATCTCCGGGTCGGAGATGAGAGGGAGAGGAGAGCCTATCCCCTGCGGAAGTTCCTGGACGCGGGAATCAAGCTGGCCGGCGGATCGGACTCCGGTGCCACGCCCATGGATTCCATTCTGGGGATCCATTCGGCCCTTCACCAGTCTTATCCGGAGAACAATATCACCATAGACGAGGCCATAAGGATGTTTACCATCGATGCGGCCTACTGTGCCTTTGAAGAGAAGATCAAGGGGTCCATCGAGATTGGAAAACAGGGAGACTTTACGGTTCTTGACAAGGATCCCTACGAGATTGATCCTGACCGGCTCATTGATCTTTCCGTTGAGATGACCGTGACCCACGGAAACATAGTTTACAAAAAAGATAGTTGATAGACTTTTATGAAATGTAATATCAGGGAGGGTATATAAATGGCAAAATATATTATGGGTATTGACCAGGGTACTACTGGAACAAGAGCAATGATCTTTGATCACGAAGTCAACTGTCTGGGCCAGGCCTACACAGAGTTCACCCAGTATTTCCCCCAGCCAGGCTGGGTAGAGCATGACGCTCAGGAAATCTATGACGAGACAGTCCGCATGATGAAGCAGGCCATCAAGGAAGCAGGCATCAGTCCCTCTGACATCGCGGCCATCGGTATCACCAACCAGCGTGTTACCACCGTATTCTGGGATAAAAATACAGGCGTGCCGGCAGACCATGCCATCGTATGGCAGGACAGAAGAAGTCTGGATGTCTGTGAAGAGCTGATCGCCTATGACAAGGAAGGTATCGAGGAGAGGACCGGTATGTCCATTATCCCCAATGCTTCCGCAACCAAGATTGCCTGGCAGCTGAGGAATAATCCGGAGATCAAGAAGGGTGTGGATGAAGGAAGACTGATTTTTGGAACCATCGACTGCTGGCTGGCCTGGAAGCTGTCCGGCGGCAAGGTTCATGTTTCCGAGGTTTCGAATCTGACAGAGACCCTGCTGCTGAATGCAAGGACCCTGGATTATGACCAGGAGGTTCTGGACTATCTGCAGATCCCCAGGTCCATCCTGCCGGAGATCCGCAGTACTTCTGAGGTATATGCAACCACGGATCCTTCTATCTTTGACGGTGTGGAGATTCCCATTGCCAGCCTGATCGGCGACCAGCAGGCAGCAGCCTTCGGCCAGGCCTGCTTCGAGCCCGGCATGGCTAAGAATACTTATGGAACAGGATCCTTCATGAACATGAATACCGGTGACAAGTACATTTCTCCCCAGCACGGTGTTATCTCCTGTGCCATGTGGGATATCAAGGGCAAGACCAGCTATGGTATGGAGGGTCTGGTAGATGTTTCCGGCTCTGCTGTCCAGTGGCTGAGAGACGGCCTGGGCATCATTGAGAAGAGTAGTGAAATCGAGAAGCTGGCCCTGTCCGTACCGGACAATGGCGGTATCTACTTTGTTCCTGCCTTTGTAGGACTGGGAGCTCCCCACTTTGATTCCTACGCAAGAGGAACCATCCTGGGTATCACCAGAGGAACCACCAAGGCCCATATCGCCAGGGCAACCTTAGAGGCTATGGCTTTCCAGGTAGCCGATGCCTTCAGAGACCTGGGAGACGTGTCCGGCATCCAGATTAAGAGACTGAGGGCAGACGGCGGTGCCGCCAACAACAATTACCTGCTCCAGTTCCAGGCTGACGTTCTGGGCGTGCCCGTAGAGCGGCCTGTAATCACAGAGACAACCTGTCTGGGTGCAGTTTATGCCGCCGGCCTTGCTGTAGGCTACTGGGATTCCATGGAAGAGATCGAGAAATTCTGGAAGCTTGACCGCCTCTTTGAGCCCAAGATTTCCGATGCTGAGAGAGAGAAACTGCTCTATGACTGGAAATGTGCCACAGAGAGAGCTGCAGGCTGGATGAAGAGATAAGCTCTTGAATGAAGTATAATCAAGAGCCAGGAATATAGATTGTGGGATATGAAAGGTCGGCCATCAGTATGGTCTGGTCTGAAAGTCCATAATCCTGATAAAGGAAAGCTGCCTTCGGGCGGCTTTTCTTTATCTATCAGCCTGGGTGGCTTATCAGCTTGGGTAATTTATCAGCTTGAGTGGCTTATCAGCCTGTGTTCACATTTCAGCCTGGGTGATTTATCAGCCAGTGTCCACATTTCAGCCTGGGTAATTTATCAGCCTGTGTTCAAATTTTAGCCTGGGTAATTTATCAGCCAGGGTGGCTTATCAGCCTGGCTTATTCTACAGGCAGATTTGGATTTTCAATATTTCCTTATTGTCTTTGCTGCTAAATACAATTAAAATAGCATTAGCTGCTTCTCCTGTGCATTTTACGGGAGGAGGGAGAGAAGAGACAGGCGCCGGCTTTTCAGCCATCGCCTTTATTTGTGAAAGGAATAATATAATATCTTTATTTCCATTGGACCAGGGACCCAAAACCATCCGCAAAACCCTGGTTCATGATGACCAGGTATTTATTAAGGCAAGGGATTTCTATCAGAGAAACATGGAAATGCGACACCATAAAATCCTGGTTTATGATGAGAACAGGCAGCCAATCTATAGTATGGGCTGGAAGAAAAATAAGCTGGTAAATGTATTTAGAAACAAGGATACCTCCCAGACGCATCTGTCGAATTTCTGGGATTATGCCCTGCCTGAGGAGGGACTGGATTACACTTATGTGGACAGGTATGAACTGATCATTTATGAGGAGTTGGAGGAGTACAGTTATCATACTGCCAGGATGGCCCTGGCCCATAATCCTGCCCTTAAGCTGGCTCTTACGGTCCCCTTAATCCGGATAAGACCTTCTATCTGATCAAGCAGATGGTCAAAGAAAATGGAATTACAGCCATTATATCCAATGTCATCGGTGTCACCCAGATGATCCGCCGTATCCGGCCTGACTTTATTCCTGTGGTGGACCTGTCCTCGGACCATGATCCCAACCAGTTTGCGGGAACCAGCGGAGAAGATGTCTGGAGTATGTTTTTTAAGCAGCTGTCCCCTACAGCCTTGAGGAGGTTTACAATTCCCGGCATGTGATCGTGGACCAGAAAAGGATCGATTACCGGAGGAAAGAATACCAGGGTAAAATGCTGGTGGAGATCTTTCGGGATGACCCAAAGGATGATTAAAAGACTGATATGATATAATTCAGGCTATGACTGTTTCATAGATAATTCATTAGCTTAAAATGCGGATTTCTCATAGGGAATTTCCAGCTGAAAAAAGATAATTCCATGGTAAAATGTTTATAGATTATTGATATATAAGACCACTTGATTGTACAGAAAGAGAGAGGATAAGAGATGGGAGATTCGATCAGGGAGCTTACAAAGAAGGCTGCGGCCTTCAGGGATGAAAGAGACTGGAGTCAGTTTCATAATCCTAAAGATCTGGCCATATCCATTTCCTTAGAAGCCGCTGAGCTGTTGGAAATCTTTCAGTGGTCCGGACCCGACACGGAGGCAGATACCGAAGAAAAGCTGGCCAAAATCAAGGAGGAGCTGGCGGACGTGCTCATGTATTGTCTGCTGCTGGGAGACAGGCTGGACCTGGACATCCCGGAAATTATAGAGGCTAAGCTGGAGAAAAACAAGAAGAAATATCCCGTGGACCAGGCATATGGGAAAGCGGACAAATATACCGCTTATCTCGCGAACAAAGAAAAGGGGAGGGCGCTGTAGCTTTTGACCGTGAGACGGGAAAGGTAAAGATTTATATTGTTATGGAGGATTCCGTATGATGGTGACAGATGAAAAAACATATATTGCCATAGATTTGAAAAGCTTTTATGCTTCGGTGGAGTGCCGGGAGCTGGGCAGGGATCCTCTGACGACGCATCTGGTGGTGGCGGACCAGTCCAGGACGGAGAAGACCATTTGCCTGGCTGTTTCTCCCAGCCTTAAAGCTTATGGGATTTCCGGGAGGGCCAGGCTTTTTGAAGTGGTTCAGGCTGTTAAGAAGATCAATGGGCAGAGATTGAGGCTGGCTCCAGGACGGAGTTTTACCGGGACATCGGATTCTGCTCCGGACCTGGCGGTGGATCCTTCCTTAAAGCTTGATTATATTGTGGCGGTGCCCCGGATGGCCCTTTACATGGAATATAGTACAAGGATTTACAACATTTACCTGAAGTACATTGCCCCGGAGGATATCCATGTCTACTCGATCGATGAGGTCCTGATTGATGTAACTGCCTATCTGAATACTTACCGGATGTCAGCCCACCAGCTGGCTATGAAGATGATCCGGGATGTGCTGGCTGAGACGGGAATCACTGCCACTGCCGGTATTGGGCCTAACCTTTACCTGGCTAAGATTGCCATGGATATCGGGGCCAAGCATGTGGAGCCCGATGAAGATGGGGTCCGGATTGCTTTTCTGGATGAGATGACTTACCGGAGACAGCTGTGGAATCACAGGCCCATCACGGATTTTTGGAGAGTGGGAAAAGGGTATGCAGGAAAGCTGGCTGATCATGGGATGTTTACCATGGGGGATGTGGCCCGCTGTTCTGTAGAAAATGAGGATCTTCTTTTTGATTTGTTTGGGGTAAATGCAGAGTTGTTGATCGACCATGCCTGGGGCTGGGAACCCTGTACTATGGACCTGATTAAGTCCTATCAGCCTGAGAACAGTTCCATCTGTTCCGGCCAGGTGCTCCAGAGTCCTTATGACTATATAAAGGCCAGGAATGTGGTCCATGAGATGGCGGAGGCGGCAGCCCTGGACCTGGTTTCTAAGGCTATGGTTACAGACCAGGTGGTTCTTACGGTGGGCTATGACAGGGAAAGCCTCAATGATCCGGCCATACGGAAAAAGTACAGGAACCGGATTAAAAAAGATTGGTATGGGAGAAGCATTCCCCAGCATGCCCATGGTACGGCGAATCTGGACAGGCCCGGTTCTTCCGGTGCCAGGATTTCAGACGAGGCCCTGGCCCTCTATGACAGGATTGTGGATCCGGATCTTCTGATCCGCAGGCTGACCCTGACCCTCAATCACATCCTGCCCGAGGAGACAGGAAAAAAACAGGAGCCGGTCTATGAACAGCTGGATCTCTTCACTGATTATGAGGCTCTTGAGAGAAAGAGGAGAAAGGACCGGGCCGATGAGGAAAAGGAGCGGAGACTTCAGGAAGCCATGCTTTCCATCAAGGGAAAATACGGGAAGAATGCCATTCTCAAGGGAAGTAATTTCAGGGAAGGAGCCACCGGCAGGGAGAGGAATGAACAGGTAGGAGGCCATAAAGCCTGAAAAAGAAAGCATAAATAAGCATGAGGCAGGAGGTTATAAACCATGAAAAGAGATAATCCGGGGACAGTGGAGGACTTGTATGGTGATCTTCTGAACCTGCCCCATTATGAGCCGAAGAATCACATAAGGATGGATCTCCATAAACGGGCAGCCCAGTTTGCTCCCTTTGCGGCCTTGACCGGGTATGGGGACGCGGTGAAGGAGGCCGCCCGTTACACAGACCATGGCATAGATTTATCGGAGGACGAGGCAGACCAGATGGATAGGAAACTGCAGATTCTCATGTCCACACCGGAAGAAGAGGCTGAGGTCCGTATCCTGTATTTTAAAGCAGATGGGAAGAAGGAGGGCGGAGCTTTTCTGGAGGTTACCGGAAGACTGAAAAAGATTGACGGATTAAAGCGGGAACTGGTCCTGGAAGATGGGTCCAGAATTCCCATCAGAGACATTATCAATATGGACGGAATGATATTTGACCGGCAGGAAGAGGGCCAGGCACTATGAATGAAACAGAGAGGAAAATGTACTCGGTCATCTGCCGTCATGAAGGCATCAAGGCAAAGGATATTGCCAGGGAGATCGGCCAGGGACGAAAGGATATCAACAAAATACTCTATGGGATTCCCTTTATAAGGGAACTGTGTTACCAGGACCGGGCCTTCCGCTGGCATGGGATGATCAGACAGACCCGGCCCCACAGGGGACTGGCGGATTTCTGCGGTTACTACGGCAGGGTGGACCGTTTTATGGGTCAGTCTGAGGAAGAGTGGATGGCGGAGCTGATGGAAGACTGTGAATCCATAGGCAGGAATCTGAATGATACAAGAGGGCTGCTCCATTCCTTCCGGGACAGCCGGCAGGTGATGGTGAATCTGTTTCGGGACCTGGAGGCCCTGGATACGTCGGACTGGGAGATCTGTTTTGAACTGAGGATTAAAAGGTCCCGATATGTCCGGATCTATGCGGACGTCCTGGTTATCACAGAGGATAAGGTCTTTTCCCTGGAATTTAAGATGAAGGATGACATCGACCCTGAAGAGAAAAAACAGGCAGTAAAGTATGCCGGCTATATAGAAATTATTTTCGGGGAGGACTATGAGGTGATTCCGGCTTTGGTTTTGACCAGGGCAGAAGACCTCTACAGCTGGGAGCAGCTTCCGGGGACTACGGCGGAATTGCCGGTCTGTTCCGGGGATATGCTCTTTAACCTTTTTGACGAATATATGGGATTCCTGGAGGACTAGGAGGAAGGTCTTCCGGGATTTTTTGTTTTTTAATGAAATAAATATCCAAAAGCTTGTTTTGAGTGAACTGAATTTGAGTGCAGTTGTATATTTCATATATAAAAATATACAAAGCCCTAAATTATGAAAATAATTTCATATAAATCATTTAAAAAGAAAATATAATAAAATTTATTTCATTATACTATTGATTTTTGCAAATGAGGGTGCTATAGTGGAAGCATGATAAAGCAAAAACGGCAAAGAACTGGGGACCGGTAATCCGCAGGAGTCATAATTATTTTATAAGTTGATTAGAAGGAGGACAATATGAGCATTATTACATTTGTTTGTGCAGGTCAGATGAATTCAGCAATTACATTTCCGGCATTTGAGAACGGCCATGAGGTGAGACTGGTCGGATCTCCCCTGGACAGGGACATCATTGACGGGCTGAGGAAGGATAACTATCATATTACTTTAAAGAGGACTCTCCATGACGGGATTAAGTACTATCAGATCGAAGAGTTAGAGGAGGCCCTGGAGGGAGCGGACCTGATCCTGGGCGGAGTCAGCAGCTTCGGACTGGACTGGTTCTGTGACGAGATCCTTCCGGTTCTTCCCGAGGAAGTTCCCCTGCTGACGGTTACCAAGGGTATGGTTGACCTGGAGGATGGAAGCCTGGTACCTTATCCCCATATTTTCGAGAAGAGACAGCCGGAGGGCAAGCACATTAATTTCAATGCCATCGGAGGCCCCTGCACCAGCTATGAACTGGCGGACCATGATGACAGCCATGTGGCCTTCTGCGGTAATGACATGGAGACCCTTCGCTACATCAAGTCCCTTCTGGCTACAGATTATTATCATATCAGCCTTTCCAAAGATGTGGTGGGCGTAGAGTGTGCCGTAGCCATGAAGAATGCCTATGCCTTAGGCGTATCCCTGGCCATAGGTCTTGCCGAGAAGAGAGATGGTAAGATCGGGTCAGTTCACTATAATTCCCAGGCAGCCCTCTTTGGCCAGGGTGTCAAAGAGATGATGCAGCTTTTAGATCTGATCGGCGGCGGCCCTGAGAATATCATCCACGGTGCCGGAGACCTCTATGTGACAGTGTTTGGCGGAAGAACCCGTAAGATCGGAACCCTGCTGGGAAGAGGTCTGACCTTTGACCAGGCCATGGAAGAGTTGGCCGGTGTCACCTTAGAGTCCATCGTCATTGCCACAAGGACCGCAAGGGCTGTGAAGAAGCTGGCCGCAAGAGGGGTCGTAAAACTGGAGGATTACCCCCTGCTCATGCATGTGGATGAGATCATCAACCAGGGTGCTCCGGTGAATATTCCCTGGGAAAAGTTCACCATGGTAGTGGAATAAGAGCTGTTGAGGAATCGTACATTTAAAAATATATAAAGAACAATCAGGGAGCCATCTGTGAGTAGATGACTCCCTGACTGTTTATCTGGAAATGAAAAGGTCTATTGTAGTTTTTTGCCAGAGCTTTCTTCCTAAAATAATTTTAGGCAAATATTTTTAGGAAAATGATTTTGGGCAAATGTTTTAGGCAAATATTTTTAGGAAAATGATTTTGGGCAAATGTTTTAGGCAAATATTTTTAGGAAAATGATTTTGGGCAAATGTTTTAGGCAAATGTTTTAGGCAAATGCCCTTATTTAATGCCCTTATTCGGGGCCAGTGATGACCCGGATGCCGTAGTCGCTGCATTTTTCCTGGAGCCGGTCCGGGAGGGGGCGGTCGGAAATCAGGACATCGATATCGTGGAGATGGAAGGAGAAATAATATTTTACCTGGGATATTTTCGAGTGGTCCATAAGCAGGATGGTCTGGTCTGCCTGGCGCTGGAAGGCCTGTTTGACAGAGAGGTCTTCGGGGGAATTGCTGGTGATTCCCTTGTCCGTGTCGATGCCATCGCAGGACAGAAAGTAGTAGCGGGCATTTCTTTTTTCTATATGGCGGATGGTTTCAGCACCCAGGATGCTGGCCAGGCCCGCATCATACCTGCCGCAGGGGCATTCCAGGAATATCCTGCGGTTTTTGCCCAGGAGGTCAAAGACCGGAAGACTATTGCTTAAAATGGTCAGTCTTTTGTCAGAATTGATTTCCTTGGCCATATAATAACAGGTACTGCCAGAGCCAAGAAAGATGGAATCCTTGTCCTTAAGCAGGCCTGCTGCCAGCCGGCCGATCAGCTGTTTTTCTTTCAGCTGCCGTTTGGCTTTAGTGTCAAAGGGCCAGATATTCAGATCAGGCTGGGCGTAGGATACCATACCATGGGTCCGCTTGACAGAACCTTTTTCAGTCAGGACTGCCAGGTCACGGCGGATTGTCGGGACACTGACAAAGACAGAACGGGCCAGGTCTTCGACAGACATCTGCCCTTCAGCCTTAAGCAGGTGCAGTATTTCTTTTCTTCTTTCCATGGTTATTTTTGACATAAGTTACCTGCCTTTCTTGGGAGCTTGAAGTATTTATACTAATCCCCGGGCACACTGCCGGGTCCGGCCTGGGAAAAGGACTGCGGTGGCTGCCTCCAGCCAGCTGCATAGAATTTATTTTATAATTGGATTTACATGAAAAAAAGCGCCTGAGCCTTTCCAGGTTCAAGCGCCTTTGCTTTTACTAGATATAGTATACTACCATGACTGGGGAAAAATCAATAGGAAGTTTCCATAAAGGTGACCGGCAGAAGAATCAAAGAGGGGGCTGTGCCTTGTGGCGGGTGCTTTCAGGACATTTCCTTATGGTTGAAAAATAGAAAAATGAAGACAAACAAGAATTGAATCAATAAAAATAATTCAAATAATGATATAATAATCAAATTTTAAGCATAAAAATGAAGTTTTAACTATTTAAAAATTCAAAATCAGGATCAAAGTAATCAATCTCATTCTGCGTTATTGACTTAATCGGAATCAGATGATATGCTTTCATCCGTACTGGTTTTCACCTGTCCGGTGGGAATCGGATCAGAAAACAATATAAAAGCAGGGCAAAGGCGTCATCAATATTTGGTGGGGCCTTTTTCTCTTGTTATGGGAAATCCTTTCAGGGAAAACCAAAACCGGGACTCGGCCTTGAAATAAGAATTAAGGAGGAAGACAGAATGAGACTTAAAGATACGGGACTGACATTTGAGGAGATTAAGGAGAAAGTAAATAAGTACATGATCGAAACCTATGAGCGTTTTGATTTCCTGGCGGAGACTGCCAAGGACATGTATATCTATGATGAGAAGGGAACTCCCTACCTGGATTTTTATGCAGGTATTGCGGTAAACAGTGCCGGTAACTGTAATGAGAAGGTGGTTGAGGCTGTCCGTGATCAGGTTGGGGATATCATGCATACCTTCAATTATCCTTATACCATTCCCCAGGCACTCCTGGCAGAAAAAGTATGTGAGACCATCGGGATGGACAAGATCTTCTTCCAGAATTCAGGAACAGAGGCCAATGAGGCTATGATCAAGATGGCAAGAAAATACGGTATTGAGAAATACGGTCCTAACAAATATCATATCGTAACCGCAAAATGGGGCTTCCACGGAAGAACTTTTGGTGCCATGTCAGCTACAGGCCAGCCGGGCAATGGCTGCCAGGTCGGTTTCGGCCCCATGACCTACGGTTTCTCCTATGCCCCCTTCAATGACCTTGAGGCATTTAAAAATGCCTGTACGGAAAATACCATAGCCATTATGGTAGAGCCAGTCCAGGGAGAAGGCGGTGTTCACCCGGCCAGCCAGGAATTTATGACCGGCCTCCGGGAATACTGTGATGAAAAGGGTATGCTGCTGCTGATCGATGAGGTTCAGACCGGCTGGTGCAGGACCGGAGCGGTCATGTCCTACATGAATTACGGGGTCAAGCCGGATATCGTTTCCATGGCCAAGGCCCTGGGCGGTGGTATGCCCATCGGAGCCATCTGTGCTTCTGAGGAAGTATCCAAGGCCTTTGACGCCGGCTCTCACGGGACTACTTTTGGCGGTCATCCCGTAAGCTGTGCAGCAGCCCTGGCAGAAGTTAATGAACTTTTAGACCGTGATCTGGCCGGCAATGCCAAGGAGATGGGAGATTATTTTGCTGAGAAGCTGGCGACGATTCCCCATGTGAGGGAGGTCAGACACCAGGGTCTGCTGGTAGGTGTGGAGTTCGACGATAGTATCAGCGGTGTGGATGTCAAGCATGGCTGTATCGACCGTAAACTGCTGATCACGGCAATCGGAGATCATATCATCCGTATGATCCCGCCGCTGATCGTCAGCAAAGAGGATTGCGATAAGGCGGTCGCCATTATCAGTGAGACCGTCAGCGTACTGTCATGAAAAGAATAGGACAAGGAGGAGTCATGGAGATGAGACCTGGCTCCCCTCCCATTTTAGGGTAGAAAGGATATTACTATGAAGAATCTGATCATCACGATTGGCTGTGAATACGGCGCAAAAGGAAATGCCATAGGAAAAAGGGTTGCCAGGGATCTGGGTTATAAATTTTATGACAGGGATTTTGTTGATGAAGTAATCAAGGAAGTGGGTGTGCCCATGGATATTATCGACAAGGTGGAATCGGGAGTGACCATAGCCGGTAAGGGAGCGGAAGGCCAGGAAAAGAGAGGGTCTTTCTCCAAGTACTCAGATCTGACCAGCCGGGCCCTCCACGTCCAGGAGAGGATCATCCAGAAACTGGCCCACAAGGAGCCCTGTGTGATCATCGGCAGGTCCGCCGACTATATCCTTAAGGATGAGGAAAATGTGCTCCGGATTTTTATCTATGCTCCGGACCAGGTCAGAGTGAAAAATGTCATGGAAGGTCATAACCTTTCGGAGGAAGACGCAAAGCTTCTGATCACGGAAAAGGACAAGCGTTATCATCAGCGGTATAAGGCTTTGACAGACACCTACCGGGGAGACCGGCACAATCGGGATATCCTCATTGACAGCAGCCTGCTGGGGGTGGAAGGGACTACCCGGCTGATCGAGGACCTGACTAAAAATCTTGCAAAGACAAGGCAGATAGCTGCCCAGGCTTAAAGCAAGAGATAGAGAAAGGAGCATATTATGAACAACCAGAAAAAATCTGAATTTGATAAAGTGTTTAGTTCCTGGGATATTCTGGTGATTGCCTTCGGTGCCATGATCGGATGGGGCTGGGTAGTATCCTCAGGAGGCTGGATTGAATCCGGCGGAGTACTTGGTGCTGCTCTGGGATTTGTCATCGGCGGTATCATGATCTTTTTCATCGGCCTGACCTATGCGGAACTGACGGCAGCCATGCCCCAGTGCGGCGGCGAACATGTCTTCAGCCACAGGGCCATGGGAGCCACAGGATCCTTTGTTTGTACCTGGGCCATCATTCTGGGTTATGTCAGCGTAGCCTGCTTCGAGGCCTGTGCATTTCCCACGATTATTTCTTATCTTTGGCCTGGTTTTCTGAAAGGATATATGTATACGGTAGCTGGCTTTGACATCTATGCCTCCTGGGTTTTCGTAGCTGTCTTAGTTGCCTTTCTTATCACAGCCATCAATATCATCGGTGCCAAAACTGCAGCCATCCTTCAGACTGTCCTGACAGTGATTATCGGAGGTGCCGGTATCATGTTGATCGTGGCTTCCGTCATCAATGGCGACACTGCCAACCTGGAAGGCCAGATGTTTGTGGGGGAATCTACAGGGTCTATGTTTAAGGCAATCCTGGGAGTGGCAGCGGTAACACCCTTCTATTTCATTGGTTTTGATGTCATCCCTCAGGCGGCGGAAGAGATCAATGTACCCCTGAAAAAAATCGGAAAAATGCTGATTCTCTCCGTTGTCCTGGCCGTGGCCTTCTACGCCCTGGTTATCATTGCCGTTGGTCTTGTCATGACACCGGAAGAGATTGTGGCCTCCCAGGGAGGAAGCGGTCTGGTAACGGCAGACGCCATGGCAGCAGCCTTCGGTACTCCCGTTATGGCCAAGGTTATCATTGTCGGCGGTATGTGTGGAATTATCACCTCCTGGAACTCTTTTATGATCGGAGGATCCAGAGCCATGTACTCCATGGCGGAGTCCTACATGATTCCCAAATTCTTTGCCAAGCTTCATCCCAAGTCCAAGACCCCGGTCAATGCTCTCTGCCTGATCGGCCTTCTGACCATGCTGGCTCCCTTTGCGGGAAGAAGCATGTTGGTATGGATCGCCGATGCCGGCAACTTCGGCTGCTGTGTAGCCTATTGTATGGTATCCCTGTCCTTCCTGATTCTCCGGAAAAAGGAGCCTGATATGGAAAGGCCTTATAAGGTTGGGCCCTATAAATTTGTGGGTGTCATGGCGGTTGCCATGTCTGGTTTCATGGTAATTATGTACTGTATTCCTGGTTCAGCGGCAGGCCTGGTGGCCCAGGAATGGTTTATGGTAGGCGGCTGGAGTCTGCTAGGCATTATCTTCTATGGCATTTGTAAGAGTAAATATCAGGAGAAGTTTGGCCTTCTGGTGGAGATTATCTCCGACGAGGATGCTTCCACCCTTATGCCTGAGGCTGATGATGAGGAGCTGGACCGTGCCATCGATCTGGCCATCGACAAGGTGCTGGTACGGATGGCCATGGCCTGAGATCAATTTGTAAATATAGTTTATAATTTGAAAAGCCCGGGCCCAAAGCCCGGGCTGACAAATGAGACCAAAAATATGAATGGAGGAAATGATGAAAGAATTTTCTTTTTCTGTCCCGCAGAATATTATGGTGGGAAGGGGGTCCATGGCAAAACTTCCTGAGATCGTAAAAGACTTGGAAGGAAGCCATGCCCTTATTATTTCTGACCCGGGCCTGGAGGGCCTTGGTCTTGTGGACAAAATTGCCGGATACCTGACCCAGGCCGGCCTGGTTGTGGACCGCTTTACAGATGTGGAGGCCAATCCTTCCGTGGCAACCGTGGAGAAGGCAGCGGCTAAGTTTAAGGAATCCGGGGCCGACCTCTTGATTGCTTTGGGCGGCGGTTCTCCCATGGATGTGGCTAAGGCAGTGGGGGTCGTAGCCAAGTACGGCGGCTCCATTACAGAATATGAGGGAGCCCACAAGGTTCCCGGCAGGATCATCCCCTTGATTGCCCTGCCAACGACAGCAGGAACCGGGTCTGAGGTCACAGCATTTTCCGTGATTACAGATCATGAAAGAGATTATAAGCTGACTGTGTTCAGCTATGAACTGCTTCCTATCTATGCCATCCTGGACCCGGACCTGATCATGACAGCCCCGGCTTCTGTGGCCGCTGCCTGTGGCATCGATGCCTTCATCCATGCGGAGGAGGCCTATATTTCCACAGCGGCTTCACCTTTTTCCGATGCCATGGCAGAAAAGGCCATGGAGCTTATAGGTGGTCATATCCGCCGCTTTGTGGCCAACAGGCAGGATGGGGAGGCGGCAGAGGCCATGATGGTCGGCTCCCTCTTTGCCGGCATCGCCTTTTCCTTTGCCCGCCTGGGCAATGTCCACGCCATGAGCCATCCGGTCAGTGCCTGTTTCAATGTGGCCCACGGGGTAGCCAACGCAGTCCTGCTCCCTGTGATCGCCGAGTATAATGCCCTGGCTGATCATGGAAAATATTTGAAAATATATAATTACATTAATCCGGTTCCGGCATGTGAGGGCGCTTTTGAACCCATGATGCTGGTGGATGCCATTAAGAGTCTCAGTGAGGAGATTGGCATCCCCGCCAACCTGACTACCGCTATCTGCCAGGCAGCAGGCCGGGAGGTATCTCCCAAGGAGATTGAGTCACGAATCACTTTTATGGCCACGGATGCCATGAAGAGTGGAAATGTGGCGGTCAATCCAAGAGCTACAAGGCAGAGAGATATGGAGATGCTTTACAGGAAAGCCCTGTGATTGATGAAGTAAATTTTTTGCAGTTTTATTAAGATGAGTCTGTGACTGATGAAGTAAAGATTTAGCGGTTTTACAGGAAAAGCCTGTGACTGATGAAGTAAAGATTTTTGTGGTTTTAAAGAAAAGCCCTGTGATTGATAATTTGACAGCAGCCATTTCCCGGCAGCCAGGACAGCTGGGGAATAAAAGGCATGAAGGAGGACATATGTTAAGAGAAGCATTACCGAGAATTATAACGGAAACCGTTCCAGGTCCCAAGTCCAAAGCCCTGATTGAAAGGAGGGCGGCTGCCACAGCCAATGCCGTTGCCTGTTCCTACCCTGTGGCAATCTGCCGGGGAGAGGGAGCCATGGTAGAAGACCTGGACGGCAATTACTTTCTGGACTGGGTCGGTGGAGTCGGTGTTCTGAACATAGGCTACAGTCACCCTGAAATTGTGGAAGAGGTGAAAAAACAGTCTGAAAAATATTTCCATGCCATGGCCAATATCATGACCCATGAAGGCTATGTGGCCCTGGCGGAAAAGCTTAATGGCATCGTTCCAGTCCGGGGTGAAAAGAAGAGAACATTTTTTGCCAACAGTGGAGCTGAGGCTGATGAAAATGCGGTGAAGATTGCCAGGGGATATACAAAGAGGCCCAATATCATGGTCTTCTCCGGAGCCTTCCACGGAAGGACTGAGCTTACTATGACTATGACTTCCAAGAAGGCTTACGCCAAAGATATGGGGCCTCTGGCCACAGGTGTCTACCGGGCCAGGTTCCCCTACCTTTACCGCCGGCCGGCAGGAATGCCGGAGGAAAAGGCCATAGATTATTATATTGAGTCTATCTATGACGTATTTGAGGAATGTGCCGCGGCAGATACTTTTGCTGCCATCGTTGTAGAGCCCCTCCAGGGCGAGGGAGGCTTTATCCCTGCACCCATAGAGTGGGTCAAGGCTGTGAGGAAGATCTGTGACGACAAGGGGATCCTTCTGGTTGCCGATGAAGTCCAGACCGGCTTTTGCCGGACCGGCCGCATGTTTGCTTCCCAATACTGGATGGATGCCGGCTGCGCTCCTGATATTCTGGCCACAGCCAAGTCTATTGCTGCCGGTATGCCCTTAAGTGCTGTGGTTGCCAGGGAAGAAATCATGGACAAGGTGCCTGCCGGAACCATCGGAGGAACCTTCTGTGGAAATGCTGTCTCCTGTGCCGCCGGCCTTAAGACCATTGAAATTATGGAGAGAGATGGTCTGGCTGACCGGGCCATGAAAATCGGACGGATTGTCACCGGCCGCTATGAAGTAATGAAGAAAAAGTATCTTGTCATAGGTGACGTCCGTGGCCTGGGGGCCATGATTGGTCTGGAATTCGTCAAAGACCAGGAGACTCACGAACCCAATCCGGCCCTGGTGAAAGACCTGGTACAGGAATGTGCCCAGCATGGTCTGATCCTGGAATCGGCAGGAACCTATGGCAATGTCATTCGTTTTCTCTGTCCCCTGCCGGTAACAGACGACCAGCTGAAAGCCGGCCTGGACATTCTGGAGGAAGCCATCTGCAAGCTGACCGGGCTTTCCATGGATAAGACAGAAAAATAGAAAATAAGACAGAGGGATAAAAATATTTTTGTGTATTTATAGTGTAAATTGTTCAGTATTTTCTCCTAAAATAATGTAATGGTAAAACAGAGGACCTGCATCTTACCCGGATGCAGGTCCTCTGCTTTCTTAAAGTTTCTATTCCTATCATTAAGCTGGAGTCATATTTTTTTATTAAGCTGGAGTCATATTTTTATTTTTACAGGGCTCTCCAGGCTTCCGGCCGGAGATTCCTGGTTCTGGCCGCTTCTTCAATCTGGGCAACCATGGCAGGGATGTCCCGGTTGAGGGTTCCCCGCAGGCTTACATAATTGGAGGGATGGTTGGCCCGGAAGTTCTTGTCCTTGTACATGGTGCAAAAGGTGCACTGGTTATGTTTGCAGCCGATGGTAACCTGGATGATCAGGCTTCTGGCTTTGCTGGGAGGCCGGTATACGATTCCTTCGTAGGTCATGGTATTATCTCCAATCTTTAAAGAAAAGGCAGAACAGCATTTCTTTCATGGCTGTTCTGCCTGATGGTCAATATTATAATAATGAAAGCTGCTGCCAATCTACAATCTGGGCAGCTGGTCAATCCAGATCTTGTCTCCTTCAAAAGAGTCACCCAGTTTAGCGCTCACCAGGAGACCTTCCTTTTTAAAAGCTTCCTTAAGCCTGGAGGGGAAATAGCGGTTTAAGCTTCTCCATACCAGGTTGATGGAAGTCTCTTTTCCATGGGTCATGATGAAAAGAACGGGAGACCGGAAGATATCTGATCCGTAAATGTCAGCGTGGGCCACCAGGGGCTCCAGGTCTTCTCCCAGATCCAGCCGGATCAGGTTAGTGGAGAAGTAGGTGCTGATGACCTCCGGATTCCTCCAGAGGACTTCCCTCATAATCTTAAGGCGGCGGGTGTCAGTAATGGGGAAATCAAATAATTCTTTATAGTGGGTCTTCTTCTGAGCCAGCAGGGAGTCAAAAAGTTCTTTATTCAGCTGGGGCTGCTTAAATTCTTTTCCTATAATCTGGCAGGCATCAGAATCTGAGAGCCCAAAGAAAGAGTCCCCAAAATAGAGCCAGAAGAGGTCTACGTTATTCTGCAGGTATTTGTTGTCGTAGTAGGGGCGGACATCCACAGTCCCTATTCCTGAGATCAGCTTGTCTCCCACTTTGTAATTGTCATGGATGGCCCTTGCTGTCAGCAGGTGAAGATAGGTATCTACCGTAGAGCCTGCTTCTTTAGCCTGCGAGAGCAGCTTGTCTGTGTCCAGAATATAGCGGCAGAGGCTGTGGTGACTGCACTGGTCTACAGTCTTGATGGACTCAGGCAGAAGGAAAATGTTATCCAGGTCTGAAGTCTTAAAGGGGTTGGTCCCGTCTTCACTGATGGAAGCAGCAGTCGGTGCGCAGTCCACTGGGAGATCAAAGGGATCTGCCAGCTCTGAGGAATCTGCAGGCACTGCCTCTGTGAGGATCAGCTTGTCTTCATTGCGGATAGTTATGCCGGAAAGAGTGAAATAATGATAGAGGAAACTGCGGGTAAACATCTTAAAGCCACTTCCGTCACAGAGGGAGTGGAAGATGGAGATCCACAGGGTATCCGCCTCAAACATCACCCGGAAAAGATAGCCGTTAGTAGCCTTGCCGGCCAGGTTGACCGGTTCCGGGTCGTAAGGATAGACTTCGGCTTCCTGATCATTATCCCTGGTAAAGAGGTAGCCATCCTTGTCAATAACCGGAGTCTGGCGGAAATTGGGATAGCGCTCTAAGGTCTTGTTCAGAGCCTTCTTCAATATGGATTTGTCGATACGGGAGCGCAGTACAAGACGGAGAACAAGGTTGTTGCTCTCATTCTCCGAGAAGAAATAATAGAAGAGCTTCTCGGCGTCATGCACTTGGTGTAAATGGCGGTCCATGTTTATCCTCCTGACAAAATATCCTACACTAATTATAGTACAGATGGGAGGCCAGGTCAATTCATCAGAGATTCATTTTCCCGGAATATTATGATATGATAGTCCGGAAGAAATGATAAGTAACTTGTTTTTGAAATAGATTTTCAGAAAGGCTGAACCGGCTTTGCCGGCTAAGTAATAAGGGGAATAATATGGGACATTTGACAACAAGGGACGCATATAAGAATCTGGAGGACAGGATCAACTGGTTTACCCAGGGGGCGCCGCCCTCTGAGTCACTGACTAAGATCCTCCAGCTGCTTTTTACGGAAAAGGAGGCCAAGTGGGTATCCAGGCTGCCCATCCGGCCTTTTAACCTCAAGAAGGCCGCCTCCATCTGGGGGACCACCGAGGCCAAGGCGGAGAAACTGCTGGACCACCTGTGTGAGAAGGGCCTGATTGTGGATTCCTACTACAAGGGGACCCGCCAGTTCGTCCTGCCGCCGCCCATGATCGGCTTTTTTGAGTTTGCCCTCATGCGGACCAGGGGAGATATCGACCAGAAATATCTGAGCGAATTATTTTACCAGTACCTGGATGTGGAAGAAGACTTTATCAAAGAACTCCTTTTCAGTGTGGATACCAAGCTGGGCCGGGTCTTTGTCCAGGAGCCGGTCCTCATGACGGAGAAAACCAACCATATTCTGGACTATGAGAGGGCGACCCACATCATTGAAGATGCAGAATATATCGGAGTAGGCCTTTGTTACTGCCGCCATAAAAACCTTCACCTGGGTAAGGAATGTGAGCTGGGAGCACCTTTGGAAACTTGTATGACCTTTGACAATGTGGCCAGGTCCCTGTCTGAGCATGGAGGTTACTCCAGGCTTATTGATAAGGCGGAGGCCAAGGATATCCTGCAGATGTCCTATGAATATAATCTGGTTCAGATGGGTGAAAATGTCCGTGAACATCCGGCCTTTATGTGCAACTGCTGCGGCTGCTGCTGTGAAGCCCTGCAGGCGGCCCGGAAGTTCAGTCCCATGCAGCCCATTGCCACTACCAATTATCTGCCCAAGGTCAAGGAGGAGGACTGCATTTCCTGTGGGAAATGTTCCAGGATCTGTCCCATTCTGGCTATTTCCGTGGAAGATAAGAAGCCGGTCATTGATGAGACTATCTGCCTGGGCTGCGGCATCTGTGCCAGAAACTGTCCGGGCAAGGCCATCCAGCTGGAGCGCCGGCCCATCCAGGTGATCACGCCGGTCAACAGCACCCACCGTTTTGTCCTTCAGGCCATCGAGAAGGGGACCTTACAGAACCTGGTTTTTGACAACCAGGCCTTTGCCAATCACCGGGCCCTGGCTGCCGTCTTCGGGACCATCCTCAAGCTGCCGCCATTAAAACAGGCCCTGGCCAGCAAGCAGTTCAAATCGGTTTATCTGGACCGGCTGCTGTCTGCCCAGAAGAAAAAAACCGGGACCGGCAAGACCAGGTGATTCAGGTGAAAAGACATAATCCTGCAATGTGGTCATGAAGATTTCCTTCCCTGTCATAAAAGTTGTATCCGGAGGTTTGAGGCAGGTAAAAATTACATAAATACGTACGTTTTATAACCATTTTCTGGATTCTTAATCTAGTAAAATTAAATTGAGAAATTACTATATTATGGATGATAGAAGGGGTTACAGATATGTTAGTAAAAGAAAAAATAAAGGCAGGACATCACATCCTTCATAATCGTATGGTCAAGGCGCCGATTCATAGTGAGACCTGTGTGGACGGATTCATCACGGAAAAGACGGAGAGACATTATGAGGAGAGAACCCAGGGAGGAAGATTCGGGCTTGTTGTCGTGGAGCACAGTTTTGTCAGAAAAGATGGCATGGCCAGTCCCACCCAGCTGTCTTCATCGAGAGATTCTGATATCGAAGGTCTGAAAAGACTTTGTGATATCATTCATAAGAATGGGTCCACGGCGGTTCTCCAGATCAGTCACGCCGGCTGCGGAGCCAGCAGGACCTTTACCGGTATGGAATCAGTCAGTGCGTCTGACATCAGTGTGACCTGTGGCTGGCCTGATGCCAAACCTAATCCGGAGAAACCCAGACCATTGACGGTCAACGAGATCCAGGCCCTGGAGGAAGCTTATATCCAGGCAGCTGAGAGAGGCATGAAAGCCGGCTATGACGGCATTAATCTTCATTCAGCCCATGCTTATATGCTGGACCAGTTTTTCTCTCCTATTACCAATAAAAGGATGGATGCCTATAATGGTTACACGATTGAAGGCAGAACCAGGATCCATATGGAGCTGATTAAGGGGATCCGGCAGGTGATTGGGAACCAGGCTCTCTTTATGCTCCGCCTGGGCGGCTGTGACTACAGGCCGGGCGGGACCACCATCGAAGATGCCGTGGAGGCCTGCAAGCGTTTTGAGAAAGCTGGTGTAGACCTTTTGGATATCTCCGGCGGTACCTGCTGCTTTACCAGGAAGGGTCATAATTATCCAGGTTATTTCGGCGATATTTCCGAGGCCGTGAAAAAGGCGGTTCATGTTCCGGTGCTTCTGACAGGAGGAGTGAAAACTGTGGCAGATGCAGAAAGGCTGCTCCAGGAGGGTAAGGCTGACATGATCGGGGTTGGCCGGGTCATTACGGCCAGGCCGGACTGGGGCATGGAGCTGGCCCTTTGATACAGCCTGCTGTGATAAAGCAACTCGAAAATATCTGGCTTAATAAAAGGCTTCCCAGGGAAAGTCCCGGGGTTCTGCCAGGTCAGACCAGTTACAAGTAAGTAGTATAGAGATTAGAAAGATTTATAAATTGTTTATGGAAAGACCAGGAAAGGATGGCCTGGTCTTAAAGAATGTGAGCTTCCGCCTGGAACCGGGCAGGAGTATTGCCATTGCCGGGCCTTCCGGGGCTGGAAAGACCAGTATCGTCAACCTGATTCCCCGTCTTTACGATGTGACTTCAGGCCAGGTCAGCTTTGACGGGGTTGATGTCAGAGACCTGGACCTTAACTGGCTCAGGAGTAATATCGGCCTTGTGACCCAGGACACCTATCTTTTTAACGGCAGTATCCGGGAAAATCTTCTCTATGCCAGAGAGGATGCCACGGAGGAAGACCTGATCGAAGCTTGTAAAAAGGCCAATATCTATGACTTTATCCAGGAGCTTCCGGCGGGTTTTGACACTCTGGTTGGCAACCGGGGACTGGAGCTTTCGGGAGGAGAGCGGCAGAGGATGTCCATCGCCCGTGTTCTCCTGAAGGATCCGGCCTTACTGATCTTTGATGAGGCTACCTCCTCCCTTGATTCCATCTCTGAAGCCTCGATCCAGGCGGCCATAGACCCCCTGGTAAAGAGCAGGACCAGTATCCTTATCGCCCACAGGCTGTCAACCATTCTTTCCGCTGACCAGATTCTGGTAATCCGGAACGGCCAGCTGGTGGAAGCAGGCAGACATGAAGAACTTTTGGGTCTGGATGGCGTTTACAGTGATTTGTACCGAACCCAGTTCAGGGACCGGGGAGCCGCATAATACCTTTTATTGACAGGGGAATATTTTGTTGTTTTTCCTAACAGGACCTTGGGATTATTATTATCTTTCTAAGGTTCTGTTTTTTTAGAATGCATTCAAATAATATATTAATAAAAATTAATGAATAATAAATGTTTATTTTAAGAAAGTTTTGAAAGTTACAAAATACAGGACAAAATCATATTAGTTTTATAGGATTATTAATGAAACTATTAATTTATAAAAATTTAGTTAAAAAAATATTGTATAAATTCAAAAAAACTACTAATCAATTGAACAATTTTTCATATATTAAAACATAAACATTATATAATATCTAAATGGGAAAATATTGACCAAAAACTGAATATTTTTGATATTTTTAGATTATTATTTTCCACAGGACCAAAAACATAGCAAAATATTCACGAAAGAAACGATAATATTTCTGACATAATATGGTATAATTTCTTTGTAGAAAGTTAGTAAACACTTACAGTAATCAAAGTAAATTTAATAGATAGATTAGACAAGTTCCATAAGGATTAATAGAGAAACCAGTGAGAGTCTGGTACGATCCCGTCACTGTGAATAGGGAGTTTAAAGGCATTAATGTCACTGCCCGGGTGGTAGCCCGGTCGGGAAGGCGCCTTTAGATGATGATCTTAAGTCAGGAGAACTGCTTGTTCTGATAATGTTACTGCACTTACGAAGGATGGGTGGGGTTGGAACTTTTTGGTCATTCTGCCCATATCCGTGAGGATATGGGCTTTTTTAATTGGTAATCAATCTTTTGATTATCCAGGGTTTGGGGCAGGGCCGCTGAACCTCCGGCACAAGTACAAAAATTGATTCGTTCAATTTTATGTAGGTATATACTAACCAAGCAAAAGTAAAACAAAAAGAGAAGGAAGGAATACTATGAAAAAGACGATGAAAAGACTGGCTGCTCTTGGATTATGTGTGGTTATGGGACTGTCTGTGCTCACAGCCTGCGGCGGATCTTCAGGTTCTGGCAGCGACTCCACAGCGGCTGACTCAGGCGATGAAAAAGTTCTGACTTTTGGCTGTCAGATGTATACGGATGGTCTGATCGACCCGGCAAAAGATATTAATACTGCCTGGAACTGTATGAGGTTTGGTATTGGCGAAGCCCTTTTTAAGTTCAACGACGAGATGGTCGCTGAGCCCTGGCTGGCTGACTCCTACGAAGTATCTGAAGACTATAAGACATGGACTATTAAGCTGAAAGAGGGCGTTAAGTTCTCCAATGGTACAGACATGACAGCCACAAAGGTTGTAGAGTCCTTTGAGAGACTGAAGACAGAAGGACCTAATGGTTCCTCCACTCCTGAAAAGTATGTTCCCTATGAGACAGTAATCACAGCGGATGATGCAGCGAACACTGTAACATTTGTTCTGCCGGAAGCTGATTATAACTTCCTCGGCAACCTGGCTTATCCTGTTTGTGAGATTATCGACGTAGAAGGAACTGAGAACTGGGAGAGCGGCGTTATCGGTACCGGTCCTTATGCTGTAGAAAGCTTTACAGACCAGACTGGTTACACAATGGTAGCGAATGCCAATTACCGTGAAGAAGTTCCTTATGACAAGGTTGAGATCATGTTCATGGGAGATGCTTCCGCCAAGACCATGGCTCTGCAGAGCGGACAGATTGACCTGGCTGAGAACATCACCAACGTAGCTGATATTGAGAACTTCAAGAATGATGAGAACTTTACTGTAGATATCGCATCCGGCGTACGTACAGGATTCTCCTGGATAAACTTTGACGGTGTCCTGGGCAACGATACCCTTCGTAAGGCTGTTATCATGGCCATCGACAAGGATGCCATCTGTCAGTCCAACCTGATTAATGGTTTATACACAGCAGGTTACTCCGTACTCCCGTCCACCCTGTCCTACGGCTATGACAAGCTTACCGATACTTATGCTTACAATGTTGACGAGGCAAAGAAGATGCTTGACGAGGCTGGAATCAAGGATACGGATGGAAATGGTATCCGTGAGCTTGACGGAAAAGACATCAACCTTAAGTATGTTTCCTATGAGAACAGGTCCCTCAATGATTTCTCCTCTGCCCACACTGAGTACCTCAAAGAGATCGGTATTGGTGTGACAGCAGCTTACGGCAGCTCTGACGACCAGTGGAGCAGCCTGGTTGCAGGTGAGTATGACCTCAATAATAACAACTGGACTACAGTTGGTAACGGTGATCCTTCCGAGTACATGAAGAACTGGTACACCAGTGAGAAGGATGAGAATGGCCAGTATATAGGACCTAACTACTGTGGATATTCCAACCCGGAGTATGATAAGTTATACGATGAGTTCGCGAAGACAGCTGATGCCGACAAGAGAGCTGAGCTCCTTCAGCAGATGCAGCAGATCCTCATCGATGATGGAGTTGCAATCATCGACGGCTACTACAACAGTTCCATGATCTACTCCAAGAATGTAGGCTATGCTCATATCCATACAGCAGATTACTACTGGATTACTACAGAGATTACACCTGCCCAGTAATCCGGAGAAAAGGGTAATATCTGGAACCTCCTCAACGTTCCTGATCCGGACCCGGCCGCAAGATATATGAGACCTCCTGTGCCGGGTCCAGATAACTCCCCTTTGGGGAGCATTATCCCTGCTATATAAATTAATGATGAAATGATGATTCATAATGGGGGAGTACAGTATGATATTGTGCTCTCCCTTATGCCTTTACAAACTATTCTTGGAAAGGGAGGAGTTTTACTTGAGTAAGAAACAGTTGATCTCGCGGCTGCTGCAGATTGTTGTCGTCCTGATCGGAATCAGTTTTATAACCTTTCTCCTGACCTATGTGTCACCCGGTGATCCGGTCAGACATATGCTGACGGCATCGGGGACCATGCCGACGGATGAGACCGTAAACGCGATCCGCCAGGAGATGGGATTAAATGATCCCTTTTTCACCCAGTACTTCCGCTGGGTCGGCAATTGTCTTCACGGAGATTTCGGGGATTCCTACATGCTCCATAAGCCTGTAGTTACCCTGCTGGCAGCCCGCCTTTGGCCCACACTGAAGCTCACCATCTTCTCGGTGATCCTCATGTTGATTATCGCAGTGCCCCTGGGTATGATCTCGGCAGTCTACAAAGACAGCTGGATCGATTATCTGGTCCGGGGGACCACTTTCCTGGGAGTTTCCCTTCCCAATTTCTGGGTAGGTCTTCTCCTTATGCTTGCCTTTTGTGTAAAAATCCAGATATTTCCCGTTATATCTTCGGGAGGAGATTTTAAAAGTATGGTTCTCCCCTCCCTCACCCTGGCAATCGCCATGTCATCCAAATATACCAGACAGGTCCGGACAGCTGTGCTGGAGGAACTGTCCTCGGATTATGTGATTGGCGCAAAGGCCAGAGGTGTGAAATCATGGAAGATCCTGTGGCTCAATGTATTTCCCAATTCCTTGCTGCCGCTGATCACCATGCTGGGCCTGTCCATCGGATCCCTGCTTGGTGGTACTTCCGTGGTGGAGGTTATTTTCTCCTACCCCGGACTTGGTAACCTGGCTGTCTCAGCCATCACATCCTGTGACTATTATCTCATCCAGGGATATGTTTTATGGGTTGCGGTAATTTATATGGTTATCAATCTTCTGGTTGACCTGTCCTACTATTTTGTGGATCCCCGTATGAGATTGAAGAGGTGACAGCATGAAAAAAGAGAATTTCTTTCTGAAATATAAGACCTTTACAATCTTTTTAATCCTGGCGATTCTCATTGTCCTTACCGCCATATTTGCCCCGGTGGTATCCGGCGGTGTGGACCCCACAGCCAGCGACCTGACCCAGGCCATTGAGGCACCTAGTTCCGAACATATCTTTGGAACGGATAAGATGGGCAGGGACATTTATGCCAGAGTGATCTATGGTTCGAGAGTCTCCCTGACGGCTTCTTTCTCTATTGTAGCTATTGTGTTTGTTGTCGGTCTGGTTCTGGGTATTCTGGCCGGTTATTTTGGAGGATGGGTAGATACCGTTATCATGCGTATTGCTGATATGATGATCGCCTTCCCCGGTCTGGTTCTGGCCTTGGCTGTAGCTGGTATCATGGGAGCCAGCGTCCGTAATGCGGTCCTGGCCATCTCCCTGGTTACCTGGCCCAAATATGCCCGCCTGGCCCGAAGCCTGGTCATGAAGATCCGACACAGGGATTATGTGGACGCGGCTATAGTAACCGGATCCAAGACTTTTTATATGTTGTCCCGCTACATGCTGCCAAATGCCTTACCGACCCTGGTAATCACGGCAGCCACGGATATCGGAAGCATGATGCTGGAGCTGGCAGCCCTTTCCTTCCTGGGCTTCGGCGCCATCCCGCCCACTCCTGAGTGGGGTCTGATGCTCAGTGAAGGACGGGCCTACATGCAGTCTGCCCCATGGCTTATGATATTCCCGGGTCTTGCGATCTTTATCACCGTTGTAGTATTTAACATGCTGGGTGACAGTCTTCGTGATATCCTGGATCCCAAATCAGAATAAGGAGGAGATGTAGAATGGCATTATTAGAGATTAAAAACGCATGCATCTCCTACGGCAGCCGGGAGATCGTCAAAGATTTCAACCTGACCCTGGAACCGGGCCAGTTATGTTCTATCGTCGGGGAATCCGGCAGCGGCAAGACCACGGTCATCCGTGCGGTCCTGGGCCTGCTGCCCGGCGGTGGAAAAGTGACAGGGGGAGATATTCTTTTTGAAGGAAACTCGCTCCTGGGAAAGAGTAAAGAAGAGTGGCGGAAGCTCAGAGGCACGGAGATTTCCATGATCTTCCAGGACTCCGGGGCCATGATGAATCCCACCAGGAAGATCGGTGCTTCCTATGTGGAGTATATCCGCACTCATGAAAAGGATATATCCAAGCAGGATGCCTGGGACAAGGCAGTGAGGATGCTGGAGCGGATGAGACTGCCCAGCGGGGATAATATTATGAGAAGTTATCCTTTCCAGCTGTCCGGTGGTATGAGGCAGCGTGTCGGCATCGCCATGGGTATGACCTACGAACCGAAATTACTGCTGGCAGATGAGCCTACCAGTGCCCTGGATGTGACCACCCAGGCCCAGATCATCCGCCAGTTTATGGAACTGAGAGATGATTTCGGCACCAATATCATCATGGTTACCCATAATCTGGGTGTGGCGGCTTACATGTCCGACTACCTGATTGTCATGAAGGATGGTCTCATTGAAGACCAAGGAGACAGGGACTACATTCTCCATCATTCGGAAAATGCTTATACCAAGATGTTATTGGATGCGGTACCGTCTTTGGGAGGTGAACGTTATGTATGATGACAGAGAGCTGATTCTGGAAGCAAAGCATGTGACCAGGGAGTTTCCGGCATCGAATAACCGGACCCTCCTGGCCTGTAATGATGTGAGCCTGAACCTTTACAAGGGCAAGACCCTGGGCCTGGTGGGAGAGTCCGGATGTGGCAAGAGTACCTTCATGCGTTTCCTGGTATCCCTGGATAAACCTACTTCAGGGGAGATTATCTTTAAAGGAAAAGATATCACTAAGCTTAAGGGTGAGGAGCTGCGGCAGAACCGCCAGCATATCCAGATGGTTTTCCAGGATCCGTCAGGATCCTTCAACCCCAAAATGAAGGTAAGGGATATCATCTGTGAGCCCCTGCTTAATTTCAACCGGATCAAACCATCAGAAAAAGATGCCACGGCAAAGAAGTTTCTGAAAATGGTGGACCTTCCTGAGTCTTTTGCGGACCGTTATCCCCACAATATGAGCGGCGGCCAGTGTCAACGTGTGGCCATAGCAAGAGCCATCGCTTTAGAGCCGGAGATTATCGTCATGGATGAAGCTACCTGTGCCCTGGATGTGTCTGTCCAGAAGACTATCATCGAGCTGGTGGTCAACCTGCAGAGGGAGAAGGATATCACCATAGGCTTTATCGCCCATGACCTGGGTCTGATCCAGTCCTTTGCCCATGAGATTGCCGTTATGTATCTGGGCAATATCGTGGAGGTTCTTCCTGGCGAGGATATCGGTAAGAATGCCATGCATCCCTATACCCAGGCCCTGCAGGGAGCTATCTTTGATCTGAATATGGATTTTTCTAAAAAGATTGAGAGTATAGACAGCGAGGCACCCAGTCCCCTGGATGTGCCGCCGGGATGTCCTTTCCAGGACCGCTGCGAGTACTGCATGGATAAGTGCAGGAAAGAACACCCTAAACTGGTGGAGGTCGAAAAAGGGCACCAGGTTGCCTGTCATAAATTCGGGCAAGCCTGAACTTTCTTTTGAGAAAGGTAAGTTTTTATTGTAATTCTTTCGCGCCTTCTGCGGAATTTGCCTGCCGGGCAGGCTGACCGGCACCTGGCGCGAAAGTTGTATAAGAATCAGGTATATGGAACAGAGAGAGGAGTGATAGCTTTGAAAGAAACGATTACTTTTGGTGGAATCTCTGCGAAACCCGGAAGCAAGGCCAGCGGCTGGACGCCTGTGCCGGGGACGGATGCCCGCTTTCCCGTAACCGTCATCAACGGCCAGGAAGAGGGAAAGACGGTATTGATCACATCGGCGATACACGGTTGTGAATATCCTTCGATCGAAGCGGTTTTTGAACTGGCGGAGGGCCTGGATCCCAAAGAGATTCATGGACAGATCGTCATCATTAACCCGGTGAATGTGGAGGCCTTTATCAATCGCCGTCCTTATGTGGTTCCTGCTGACGGGAAAAACCTGAACCGCCTGTTTCCCCCTGATAAGGATGGAACGACCGGGGACAGGATGGCTTATGTACTGGCTGAGGAATTCATAAAAAAGGTGGATTTCCACATTGATACCCACGGTGGGGATATTCCTGAGACCCAGCCATCCTACGTTTATTATCCCGGAATCAGTGACTGCCAGGAGGCTCTGGATATTTCCGAGGAGGCGGCCCAGTACGTTCTTCACGCAAAGTACATGCTGAAGTCCAGGGCCACCAACCATGCCTATACTTTTTCAGCCATGGTGGGAGTTCCTTCCTTAGAGCTGGAGCTGGGAGAGTGCTGCAGATGGTCCCGGGAGGAAGTGGACGCTTATCTGGAAAATGTCCTGAATGTGTTGAAATATCTTAAGGTCTACCCCGGGCAGGCTGTAAAAAGACCGGCTGAGGCAGAGATTAAGACCATCACAGAAGGCGTTTATCTAGACGCAGATTACAGCGGCCGCTGGTATCCCCTGGCCGGACGGGACGACAAGATTAAAAAGGGGCAGAAGATCGGGTATATTAAAGACTTGTTCGGAAATGTCCTGAAAGAGTATTTCGCGGAGTTTGACGCAGAGATTCTGATGGTTGTCGCCACCCTTGCCATAAAGGAAGGGGATCCTATCATGGCCTACGGCCGGTAGGTCATTGATTTGACGAAATGGTTAATGCATTTTTCAGCTATAAAACTTTGGCTATAATAAAGCATTTTCCGGCTATAGTTCTTTTGTTATAATTAAGCATTTGCAAGTGTAATACTCTGGCTTTGATAATGTATGTTCTAAATATGATACTATAGTTATAAAAATATACATCCTATATATAAAGTTTTAGCTATGACAGAAGGGAGGCTGCCATGTCGTTTACACTTTGTAATCTGACAGTAAAAAAAGGAGAGAAAATTCAGGGCTATCTGGATCTGCCATTTACCGATGAAGATAAGCTCCCCTGCACTTTGATTTACGGAGACAGGGAAGGCCCGACGGTTCTGGTGGACGGCGGTATCCACAATGCGGAATATGTGGGTATCGAGTGTGTCACAGGCCTGGGACAGATGCTGGAGCCCTCAGACATCAAGGGAATCCTGATCATGATTCATCTGGTAAATGTGAATGGCTTCAAGGCCAGGACGGTCAGTGTATCCGCCGCAGATGGCAAGAATCTGAACCGGGTTTTCCCCGGGGACCCCAATGGAACCTACACCGATAAACTGGCTTATTTTATGGAGAAGGAGCTCTTCTCTAAAATTGATTATTATATTGATGTCCATAACGGCGACTGGTTTGAGGACCTGGCACCCTTTATCTACTGTGTGGGTAATGCGGCACCGGAAGTGGCTGCCAGGGCGGTGGAGATGGCCAAGGCGGCAGATGTTCCCTACTATGTTGCCTCTGGCAGCAATACAGGTGGCGCCTACAATTATGCGGGTTCTCTGGGTATTCCATCGGTTCTTCTGGAACGGGGCTGCTACGGACTCTGGAGTCCGGAAGAAGTTATGGCCTCCCAGAAAGACGTCCGTAATATCCTGAGGGTAATCGGTGCCTTCGACTCTGACCGTTTTCTCTATGACAGGCAGAGTCAGGTGCCCAGACATATGACCCATGCCCATTACGTGGATTCTGCCCACAGTGGCTGCTGGTTCCCCCAGAAGAGGGCCGGTCAGGTTGTAGCCGCGGGAGAGCTGCTGGGAGTTATGAAGGATAATTTTGGAAATGTTATCGAGGAAGTCAGGCTGGATGAGCCTTGTATTATCCTGTACCAGACCGTTTCCTATTCGGTGCCCAAAGACAGTCCCCTGGTAGCTTACGGTCATTATGATGACTGTGTCCAGGACAAGGATGCGGATGAGCATGCCCACCAGCATGAACAGGATTACAATCATGTCCATGAAAGAGATCTGGAGGAACTCCATGAAAGCAGGGGTGTGGCCGCTGTTCTGGGAGCCGATAATGAACTCCATGGAATATAATGAATTTGGAGCTGCCCTGTAAATCTGACGGTATCTAATGGACCTGACGGTATTTCATGAACATGATGATATTTAATGAATTTGGCGGTATCTGATGAATTTGTCAGTATTTAAAAAATAAGTCGGTATCTGCTAAACCTGCGCTTTAAGTCTGTGAGGATTCATTCATGAAGTCTGGGAAAAAAGACCGGGATTCAAATCCTGGCATTCAGGATAATGAGATTACAACAGAAGAGGGAATAACAAATGAAGGAAGGGCAAAAGAGGTACCTGTAAATGAGAATTCAAACAGGGACCTGACCCAGGGGAGTATCCCGGGCAAGATTCTTCTTTTTGCCCTGCCCTTGCTTTTTAGCAGTCTGATCCAGCTTCTCTACAGCACGGTAGACCTGATTTTTGTCGGACAGTTCCTTGGAACGGAATCAGCGGCCTCCATAGGAGCCAGTGACCTTTTAATCACCTGCATGGTAGGTTTCTTTACAGGTATGGCTGTAGGAACCAATGTAATAACCGGCAGGTATTTCGGGGCTAAGGACTGGGACCAGTTAGGGAAGCTGATTTACAGTATTTTCCTGGCCGGACTGGTGGGGGGAACCTGCCTGGTTGTCTTTGCCGAGCTTTTTGCCCCTTATTTTCTTACCTGGATGGGGACGCCGGCAGCCATATATGGCTTGGCTATCCGCTATCTGCGGATTTACATTTTAAGCATGGTTTCAGTTGTCCTTTACAACCTTTTAAGCGGAGCCGTCAGGGCTATGGGAGACTCGAGAACTCCCATGCTGCTGCAGCTGGCAGGAGGCATACTGAATATCATTGCTGACTATGTATTTATCGTTTATCTCCACATGGGAGTGGAAGGTACAGCCATTGCTACCGTGATCTCCCAGACCTTTGCGGCCCTGTGTATCATAGGCTATCTGTGTCTGATGAAGACATCCTATCGGCTGCAGATCAGGGGCAGACATTTTGACTGGTCCATCATAAAAAATATTTTAAAGGTGGGTGTACCCTCAGGGATCCAGTCTATTATCATCACCTTGTCTAACATCATTATCCAGTCCCAGATTAATACTCTGGGAGTAAATGAGATTGCTTCCTTTACCATCTATTTTAAGTCGGAAAACATGCTCTGGCTGCCTCTTCTGGCTTTGGGCCAGGCGGCTGTATCCTTTGTCAGCCAGAATTACGGGGCCGGCAAATGGGACCGGATCAGCAAGGGCAACCGCTTTACTATCTTTGGAGGAGCCATCTTTACATTTTCTGAAGCCATGATTCTGCTTGTCCTGGCACCTCTGATCGTGGGCCTTTTCACAAAGGCCCCGGAAGTGGCTGCCCTGACCATGCAGGAGATGAGGATAACTTATCCAATGTATTTCATGTGTACAGTTATTGAGATACTGAGTAGTAATATGAGAAGCTTCGGCAAGGCCGTCTATCCCATGGCCATCGTGATCTTCAGTTATTGCGGGGTCAGAGTCCTGAGTCTTTTACGGCTTATGTCTGCTTTCCACAGTGTCAAGGCAGTAGCATTTTGTTATCCTATATCCTGGACCTGTGCCTTGGTCCTGCTTTGGGTTACTTACCGGAAGATAATGCCGGAAAAGGCAAGGAAATTATTCTAGATTATTGATAATATCTCTCAGGAAGGTCAAATACATATTGACAATATAAAGGAAAGTATTTATACTAAGCTTACAACAGTTGATAAATTGTTCAACTGAACAACTATTGTAATTATATGTCAAACCTGGAGGGATTTAATGGAAACGAAAAAAACCGACTGTGAACCTTTTAATCAGGAGGTCATTGAAACTGCCATGCAGCAGATGCCTAAGGAGAAGGATATCACAAGAGTATCTTCGTTTTTTAAAGTTCTTGGTGATAACACCAGGATCCGCATTTTATATGCGCTCAAGGGTCAGGAGATGTGTGCCGGGGATATTGCGGTCCTTCTTAATATGACCAAGTCGGCTGTATCTCATCAGCTGGCGATTATGAGAAACATGCATCAGGTGCAGGCCAGAAGAGAAGGGAAGAATATCTTCTATTCTCTTGACGACCAGCATATCGTAGACATCATTGAAGAAGCACTGATTCATATGACCCACGTTGACCAGTAAAGCTCATAATACTAACTTTTAACAGGAAGGAAACAGCCATGCAGAGAAAAGTTTATATTCTTGAAGGTCTTGACTGCGCCAACTGCGCAGCCAAAATCGAAAACAAGCTGAGTAAGATGCCTGAGTTGTCAGATGTTTCTGTGACTTATGCTACCAAGCAGCTAAGATTTTCAGCAGAAGACCCGGAAGCCCTGGTTCCTAAAATCCAGGAAGTGATCTCTTCTATGGAACCGGATGTGTTTGTGGTGGAGAGGAACCGGAGACGGTCCCGCGCCGCAGCCGCCACAAGCCACGACCATAGTCACAGCCATGACCATCATGACCATGGGCATAGTCATGACCACGATCACAGTCATGACCACGACCATGACCATGGTCACAGCCATGAAGACAGCTGCGGGTGCGGCCACGACCACGGGCACAGCCATGACCATGAGCACAGCCATGAGGACAGCTGTGGATGTGGTCACGACCACGGCGACAGCTGTGAGACAGGCCACAGTCACCATCATGACCATGACCACAGTCATGACCACGACCATGACCATGACCATGACCATGAGCACAGCCATGAAGACAGCTGCGGATGTGGCCACGACCACGGACATGATCACAGCCATCACCACCATGACCATGATCACAGTCCCCATGCTACCAGGTCCCACACCCATTTTGTGGAGGAACACCACCATGTAAATGGTCATCCTGATGACTGTGAATGTGATGATTGTACATCCTTTGTAGAGTACTGTGACATCTGTGGTGAGAGTCTTGCAAAATGTAATTGTAAGATGCCTGACGATGACATGGAGAAGAGGGTATATATTTTAGAGGGTATCGACTGTGCCAACTGTGCGGCCAAGGTGGAGGCTAAGATCCGGCAGATGCCGGAGGTAGGATTTGCTTCTGTGACTTTTGCAACCAAACAGCTCCGTGTCTCTGCTTACAATCAGGACCAGCTGCTGCCAAGACTTCAGGAGGTTGTTGACTCCATTGAAGATGGGATTACAGTGGTTCCCAGACAGAGAAGAAAGACCTCTGCCATCTCCAATACCAAGATTTATATCTTAGAAGGCCTGGACTGCGCTAACTGTGCGGCGTCCGTGGAGAGAAAGCTGAAGACCCTGCCGGAGGTAGATGATGTTACCATCACCTATGCCACCAAGCAGATGAAGCTTTCCGCCAAGGACCCGGATGCCATTTTACCAACCGTTATCAAGGCCATTGATTCTGTGGAGGATGGCATTACGGTTATTCCCAAGGAGACAGTGAAGACTACAGCTGCTGCTGAGGAGAAGAAAGAATCCATCATGGATAATCCTCTCTTTTCCATCGGTCTCGGCGCTGTCATTTTCATTATCGGAGAGATCCTGATTCATACCGTGATACCGGAGAGCTCTCTGGCATCCTTTGCCATATTTATTGTTGCTTATCTGATCCTGGGCGGCAAGGTTCTCATGGCCGCTTACAAGAATATCAAAAAGGGACAGGTATTTGATGAGAATTTCCTCATGTGTATCGCTACCATCGGTGCCTTCTGTATTCGGGAGTTCCCGGAAGCCGTAGGCGTTATGCTCTTCTACCGGATCGGTGAGTATTTCGAAGACCGGGCTACGGAGCAGAGCCGGAGCCAGATTATGGAAGCCGTTGATTTGAGACCTGAAGTAGTAAACCTGGTAATTGGTAACGATGTCCGGGTGGTTGATGCTGAGGAAGCCAATGTTGGTGATATTCTCCTTGTCCGTCCCGGCGACAGGATTCCTCTTGACGGTGTTATCATCGACGGTGAGAGCCGGATCGATACCTCACCGGTTACCGGCGAGCCGGTACCGGTTATGGCAAGAGTTGGTGACAATGTGGTATCCGGATGTGTCAATACTTCCGGCCAGCTGAAGATGAGGGTAGAGAAGGTCCTGGAGGAATCCATGGTAACCCGTATCCTCGATTCCGTGGAAAATGCCGCTGCCAGCAAGCCTGAGATTGATAAGTTTATTACCAAGTTCGCAAGAGTTTACACACCATTTGTTGTATTCTTTGCCTTGTTTGTAGCCCTTGTATTACCATTCATTATTCCAAACTGGCATTATCTGGTGGATCCGTCCTATGTGGACAAGACCAATTCTGTCATTTTCGGAACCAGTGGAACCGCATCCATCTACACAGCCCTTACCTTCCTGGTAATCAGCTGTCCTTGTGCTCTGGTACTGAGTGTGCCTCTGGCCTTCTTCTCTGGAATCGGTGCAGCCTCCAAGAAGGGTATCCTCTTTAAGGGCGGTATCGTCATTGAGGGACTTAAGGGCGTCAAGGCAGTTGTCATGGATAAGACCGGTACCATTACCAAGGGTAACTTTGTAGTACAGAAGGTGAATCCGGCCATAGCGGACATGTCCGAGGACCAGCTGCTGACCATTAGTGCCAGCTGTGAGCTGTCCTCCACCCACCCGATCGGCAACAGTATCGTGGAAGCAGCCAGAGAGAAAGGCCTGGAGATTGAAAGACCGGAAAAGGTTCATGAGATCGCCGGTCAGGGAATCAAGGCAGAGACTTCCTATGGAACGATCCTTTGTGGTAACAGGAAGCTGATGGAGGCCCATGAGGTTGATCTGTCCGCTTACCAGACTACCGATTTTGGCACGGAAGTACTGGTTGCCTTAAATGGAGTTTTCGCAGGAAATGTTGTGATTTCTGATACCATTAAAGAGGATGCGGCATCTGCCATCGCCAGTGTCAAGGATCTGGGCATCAAGACCGTTATGCTGACCGGTGACGCAGAGGAGAGTGCAAGAGCTGTGGCAGACCAGACCGGTGTTGATGAGGTTCATGCCAAGCTGCTGCCCCAGGACAAGCTGTCCGAGTTACATAAGATCCGTCAGAATGATGGCGCGGTTATGTTTGTTGGAGATGGTATCAATGACGCACCGGTACTGGCCGGCGCTGATGTAGGAGCAGCCATGGGAAGTGGCGCAGATGCAGCCATCGAAGCAGCAGATGTGGTATTTATGAATTCTGAGATGATTGCCATTCCTGAAGCCTTAAGCATCGCAAGGATGACTAACTCCATTTCCTGGCAGAACGTATACTTTGCCCTGGCAGTGAAGATTATCGTTATGATCATGGGTCTCTTCGGTTTTGCCAACATGTGGCTGGCTGTATTTGCCGACACAGGCGTATCCGTGATCTGTCTGCTGAACTCCATCCGGATTCTGCGGAAATAGGGGAATCTTTTTGAGAGGAATACCTTTTTTGAAAGAGAATCTTTTCCCAATAGGATCTATGATCTGTCGTTTTATGCCATTGTTTGAAAGAGAATATAATATTGAGAGTTTGTTGAGTCTGACAGATGTTTAATCTGTTCTAAAAAAGAGGCTGCCACTTGGGCAGCCTCTTTGACTTAAAAGGCGGGAATCCACCATATCCTGTGTTATGTCATGCATATGTCAAACACAGGGGACAGGGAGGACTTCCTGCATTTTTTTATTACAATATATGTCTGGTCTATTTAAGTTTAACTGCCGTTCCATAGGCCATGACTTCGGCGGCACTCTGCATGATGGAGGAAGTGGTAAAGCGGACACCTACAACAGCATCGGCTCCCAGTGCCTCAGCTTCACTAATCATCCTGCTGACAGCGATGTCCCTTGCATTTTCCATCATCTGATTATATCTTTTTAATTCCCCTCCTACCAGAGTCTTCAGCCCTGCCCCGATGTCACGGATGGCGTTTACAGTCTGTATGGTGCTTCCCTTGACCAGACCCAGTGATTCCAGTTCTTTTCCTTCTATGGTTTCCGTTGTAACAAGTAACATATACTACCTCCTTGGATTATGGGCAAATGTTATTATTTTTTTTAAAAGTATCATATGCTGCCAGAAAAGTAAATGCAGCTGTTTTTTCCGGAATTCCCAACCGGTAGAAGGAGAATGTATAAGTCCTTTAAAAGAGATGCCGGCCCCTGGAAGCCAGGGTCTGAAATCTATCAGGATCTGAGAACTCTGGAATTGTGAAAAGTCATTAATTGATTATATTTTTTTCATTTTACAAATTTGGATATGATGTCAATTGTAAAAGCATTAATACTATGGTATTCTCTTAAATGTTGTGCTTGTAAGTAAACGGAAGCGGGCCTTTCTGTTATAATGGTTATAGAAGGTTCCATCTTTAAAGCGGTGGAAAAAGCAGAAGGAGATGACTTAAGATGGCTGACAGAATCAAGATGGAAGAAGGAGAAGTAAACTACGGCTGGCTCAGTCCCACTGGCCGTTTTTATCCGGTGAGCTGGGGCCAGCATGACAGCTGGGCCCAGGACCATATCAAGGAACTGGTGGACTGGGAGAGCCTGTCTTTGAAGGAGAGGATCAGCTCTGCCGGCATGGGGGACGTTTTGATGAACCGGGGCTGGATTCTCCTCCATAATCCCAGGCATGGCCTGGCCATTCCCACCCGCAAGGAGGGAAGGAGATATACCAAGGCTCAGGCTGACTTCCTTTACGATTACTATATCGAGCGCGGGGAAAATGAAAGGGCGGCTCAGATAATCCGTGACCTGGATGAGGAGATTTAGAGAACCCCCTTCCGGTCTCTACAAGAAAGAGTCCCCTTGCGGAAACCCGCACTGGGTGTAGTTATATCAGTGACATATTTCCTGTAGACTGGCTTATCAAAAGAAAGAAATCTGATCTCGTATTTTATATAGAATTATAAAATCTGCATCAAAACAAGGGCGGAGGATGAAATATATGGTAGTAGTCTATGAGTTTTTCAGTAATGAAGCGATAGAAAATGTCATCACCTGCATGCATTTCAAAGTAGATAAGGTCGTTTTCTTTGAATACTATGATGTAAGAAGAGATAAAAAAGAAAATGTAAAAAGATTCCTGGAAAGATATTGCGGGGTTCAGACGGTTGTTTTTCAGCCCCTGCCGGCCAATGACCTGCAGGCAGTCCTGAAAGCCATGGAAAATGAGATCCGCTATGAACTGGACCAGGGAGCCCGGTTTTATTTTGACATTACCGGAGGAGAGAGCCTGATTCTGGTTGCCTTCGGTATGCTGGCCAGGGAATACAAAGCCCCCATGCACATCTATGATATTGAGAAGGACAGGCTGATTGAACTGGATTCCGGATTCGATGCAGCTGTCAGCAGGGAGCTGGAGACACAGGAGGTCAAGCTGAATCTGGAAAGCTTCATCGGTCTGCAGGGTGGAGTCATTAACTGGAGGCAGCATAAGGGAATTAAGGGAGGCGGAGATCCGGAATTTCTGGAGGATGTTACAAAGATCTGGCGGATTGCTGGAAAATACACCGATTACTGGAACTTGTTTACAGATTTCCTCAGGAAAAACATGGTTCCCGACCAGGATCTTTCGGTTGATAAACCAGCCAGCCAGGTGCTTAATGCCCTTTTAACCTCCCATACCAAACTACATACTCCGGCCATGCTCAACAGTATCCTTGATGAACTGGCAGATGAGGGTATACTCCTGGATGTAAACCATAGATACGGAAACTATCATTTCAGATTTAAAAATCAAAGTATAAAAGAGTGTATCTGGGAAGGCGGCAGTATTCTGGAGCTTTATACTTTTAAGCTGGAAATGGAGACCAGCCAGGATTGTGGTGTGGGAATCCATCTGGATTGGGATGGAGTAATCCAGGACAGGAGGGGTATCGATGTCCTGAATGAGATTGATGTCTTGAGCATCAGGGGAAATATCCCTACCTTTATCTCCTGTAAGAGTGGCAATATGAGTACCCAGCAGGTCCTTCATGCCCTCTATGAGCTGGAGACTGTGGCCAGCCGTTTTGGAGGGAAATATGCCAGAAAGGTCCTGGTGACTGCCAGGGAGCTGGGTGATGTCTACCTGGAGAGAGCGGTTGAAATGGGAGTGGAGGTAAGGCCCCTGTTTCTATCAGAAGAGAGCAGCTGAAATGGAAGTGGAGGTAAGGCTCCTGTTCCTATCAGAAGAGAGCAGCTGAAATGGGAGTGGAGGTAAGGCTCCTGTTTTTATCAGAAGAGAGCGGTTGAAATGGGAGTGGAGGTAAGACCCCTGTTTCAGCCAGAAGAGGGCAGGACTAAAAAACTATAAAAATGGAAAATAGTTAAAATATCAGAATAGAAAGCATTATTTAAGAAAAATATCAGAAAAAAGAAATATTTCCTATTATTTTTTCCACAAGAGTCCTTGATTCTGCTATAATAAAAAGGCAAATCCCAGCCAGCTTAACTGGTCCGGGACCTGTTAATAGTATTCAGACACTGCCTGTTAATGACCCGGAAAAAGAGCAGGCGGCAGAAAGGGGGATCCATTATGAAGAGTGTAGAATTTGAAGTAAGAAGCTCAAAACACACCCAGATGGTAGACATCACAGAGAAAGTACAAAGGATTGTTACTGAAAGTGGCGTAGAAGACGGTATCTGTATGGTGTCTGTTCCCCATACTACCGCCGCGGTTACGATCAATGAGAACGCGGACCCGGATGTGGTCCGGGATATCATCAAAGAGATGGGCAAGATGGTTCCCTGGGAGGATGATTACAGGCACATTGAGGGAAATGCCGCCGCCCATATCAAGTCCAGTCTCATGGGTTATTCCGAGAGTATCATTATTGAGGACGGTCGTCTTATGCTGGGCATCTGGCAGGACATCTATTTATGCGAGTATGACGGACCCCGCAGACGCCGGGTCAAGGTAAAGATCATAGAAGGCTGAGGAATCAGTAGTGTATGATAAAAATGGAAGTGTTTACAGACTATAGGATCACTGCAAGGAGATTAATGAGTGACAAAAGAAAGCCGGCGGTTCAATTTGAACCGGCCGGCTGCTTTATTTTTCAGGGTTTTTATTTGGGTATTACCTTACCTTTTTGAATCTGTTTTACACATCGATCGATATATTCATAGCTATAGGGGCACATACTCCTGAAGGCGGAAGGATGCATCGTATATTCGGCAAAAGCCTGGGCGAAGTACTCCATACTGGTGGAAGTGACATAAGAACGGGAAGTCAGGTTGTCAAGGGCATGATACTTATCTTTTTCATAATAGTAGATTTTCTTAAAAAGCGAACTGCTGCTTTTTAATCTTACATAGCCCTGGTTATGAACGATACGGATGTTTGAGCAAAGGAAATCTACACAGTGGCCAAGCTCATGGTAGCCAACGATGGTCCCAAGGTATTCAGGCTGGATGTAAATGATTAATTTCAGATGTTTTTTCCTTCCGGTAATCCAAAAGCTGCCTCTGGTTAAGCCGGAGTAACCATAGGGAAGGTTATTGGTGGTAATGAATCTTCCACCATGCTTTTTCACCTGCTTCAATACCTGTTTATTGGCGACCGGACAAATGGAAGAGATGTTCTTGTAGGTTTGGGCCTGGCTTTTTATACTAGCGGCAGGCAGGGTCGATACCATAAACAGGACCAGGAATAAGAAAAGGACTCTTGAGAGGCCTCTAAGTAACGGGCGATGTTCTTTCATAAGCTTTCCTCCTCATTAAGATTTGTTCAGTACCGGTAAATAGCCAGGCTTACAAATCAATTTTAAAGATATATTATAACTAGATTATAACAGTTTTTAAATATAGGCTCAACATCGAACGACGATCAATGTCAGATCCCAAAGTTCTGGCATCAAAGGACTGGCTATATCAGGTCCGAAAATCTCGGCATTGAATGACCTGCAATGTCAGATCCGAGATTCCGGGAATAATTCAAGGCAGGTATTTCTCAGCCACCAGGTCGGTGAGGCTGCCTGCCACCATATCCCTAAGGTCAGCTTCCTTAGTCCCGGGATAGATCCAGGACTCCAGCATTTCTTCTGACAGGATAAGGGGCATGCGGTCATGAATCCTGGCCAGGTCGGGAGAGGGTTCCCTGGTCAGGATTGTGAAGGCAGGGTAGCTAAAGCCATTGGCCAGGCTTTCAATCTGATAAAGTCCTGCCAGCCAGGTGACCTGGCGGTCCTTTGTCTGGATGGCATACTTGTCACCGGTTATCCGCCTGCCTCCCCTCTCTATATGGTCCCACTCAAAATACCAGGAGGAGGGGATCAGACACCGCCTCCGTTTCCAGGATTCCCTGAAAGAACTCTTGACGCCGGCGGTTTCAGAACGGGCATTCACCAAAGGCCTTTTCAGGCCGGCTACTGTATAGCCCCAGACCATGGGGTAAGTCCGCCGGCTGCCACTCTGATCCGGAGCCACTACCGGAACCATATTGCCGGGCCGGACTTCTCCTTCTGTGACCAGGTCCTTTCCCAGCTTATCTATCATTCTGGAGGTCAGGGACGACCGGCGTGCTTCTTCTATGATTGGTCTCAGTTCCGGGGATAATTCCATAAAATATCTGGTACACATATATTCTCCTTATGAATGGTGCGCCTGCCTTAAATAACCTTAAATATAATATTTATCAAATGATAATTTAACTTCACTTTACCATATTCAGGGGCATAGTTCTATAAAAACACGGTAATCTGGTTTTGCCTGGCTTAGTTCAGGGACTGTCTTAAAACAGATCCATAATAATTATAAAATAATATCGAAAACAAAGTAAACTATTTGTAAAAGAAAGTGAATTTTACATATGAAAATGACTAGATTAATGCTATAATGGATGTTGGTTTCTTTATTAATCCGGACGACAGATTTTAGTTTTGCAATAAAGACGCCGAGAAACAGAGCTCGGGGAGTAAAAAATATGAAAAGAAATAGAAGATTAAAGGGGAAGCGGGTTCATTTACCTACGATTTTAGTTGCCATGTTTCTTGGGATACTGGTTGGTTTTGGCCTGCAGATCAACATTGCCATGGTGCATGCCATCAGAGGGAAAGATGCTGCTTCCATTGGCAACAGTCAGCTTTTGCGGTTTTTTTATAATCTACGTCACGCTGTCGTGAAGAATCCGTCTACAGTACTACAGTGTGATCTTGCAGCAGTGCTGGTGTTTTGTTTGTTCATCTTTGTAATTATGCATAAGTACAGCCGCAGAGACTACATAAGTTGTTCTTTTGCGGCTCTTGTTTTTGGCATGTGTGTCTGGCTGGGCAGGATTTTCCATAGAGGTCCTTACTGGACCGAAGCCATAGCCAATAACAGCCAGCGGCTGAAAAGTCTGTGGCTTATATTGAGTTACAGTTGTATATTCTTCCTGCTTATACTGGCCCTGACAACCTTTCTGAGGCTCCTTCCGGACAGATCGGCAGAATGGTTTGGCCCACCCGGATCCTCGTCCTTGTCTGTGAGGAAGAAACTGGCCATTTATACAGGTTTACTTTTACTCTTCTGGCTTCCTATGTTTATTGCCTTCTGGCCGGGTAACCTGAAGGGTGATACCGCTTTTCAGATCCTGCAGTTTTTCCATTTTCCAATCCGGTTTCAGAGCCATTGGATTACAGATGGAAAAGAGATCCTTTATTCCAATGACCATCCATTCATCCAGACTATGCTGCTGGGCTCTTTTTTGAAGCTGGGTCATCTGCTTGGCTGGAATGAACTGGGCATTTCCCTATACGTTTTCATCCAGATGATTGGCTTTATCCTGGCCATAGCCCTTTTTCTGCTATCCCTGGAGCATTTTGGCCTGGACAGGAGGATCATATATGTAGTTTTGCTGATGTACTGTATTATGCCGGTATTCAGTATCCATGTGGTTTTGATTTCGGGTGACTCGATGATGACCTTCTTTTTCATGTATTATATGCTGGCCCTTTTATGGATTTTCCGGACAAAGGGAAGAATACTGGATAAACGGTCTTTTAGAATCGGTCTGCTAACGATAAGCTTTCTGCTTTGTGCTTCCAAGAACCAATGCATTTATGTCGCCTTTTTGACGGGAATCCTTCTTTTATGGGTATATAGAAAAAGGTGGAAGCAGGTATTGATTGCCATCTTTCTGCCTTTATTTATCTATCAGTTTTTATATTGTGGACTCCTGTTTTCCCTGATGCGTGTCAATAAGGTAGGGGGCCAGGAAGCCCTTTCCGTAACCTTCCAGCAGGTTGCCCGCACGGTTAAATATCATGGGGATGAGCTGACTGAGGAAGATAAAAAAGCAATTGACAGCATAATTGTTTATGAAAACATTAGTAGAAAATATGATCCTGACCTGGCAGATCCGGTTAAGAGAACCTTCCGGGTCGATGCATCATCTGAAGATCTTAGGAATTATTTCCTGACCTGGGCCAGACTGGGTTTAAAGTATCCCGGGGAATATGTACAGGCTTTTCTTGATTTTACTTCTTCTTATTATTATCCCCTGCCTTTAGTGAAGGAACCCAAATTTTTCTGGAAGCATACTAATATAGAACATTTAAATAGTATAGAATGGGTTCGCTTAACGATCCCCCAATCTTTCTTTGATGAAATGTGGTTTGATCAGCCGGAAAGTCTTGGCGGCTGCCGGGAGCTGGCTAAATCTATAATCAGGTTGATGCATTCCATGCCGTTTTTAGATTATTTCGCATATGCCGGTTGTGTAATCTGGCTGATACTGGGTCTGCTGCTGCTATTCTGGCTGCAAAAGGATTACCAGAACCTTCAGTTCTGTTTTCCGGTATTTTTGTTTATCGTCATTTGTTTTCTGTCGCCAAAGAACGGTAATTTCCGCTACATTCTTCCCGGAGCATTTATGCTTCCCCTTATGATGACATGCCTGTGGAATTCATTTTCCGGAAAAAAGGCTGACCTTGTCAGTAGGAACTCTGACATATAACAATAGACTGGAGGAGAAATGATAAGAGAAAATGAAATCGTCCGTATCTACGGAAGAGAATATAAGGAAAATACCATCCGGCTGCTGGAGGAGACGGACCTGGCGGCTCTGATCCCTTCCAGGGACAGCAGGATCGGGATCAAGCCAAATCTGGTATCTCCCACGGAGGCCTCCTGGGGGGCTACGACCCACCCGGAAATTGTTGCAGGCCTGCTGGAATATCTTCAGGACAGAGGCTTCCATAACATAGTGATCGCAGAAGGTTCCTGGGTGGGAGACAGGACTTCAGAGGCCTTTGACCTGTGTGGTTACAGGGAACTGGCAGACCATTACGGGGTCCGGCTTGTGGACGCCCAGAAGGACCAGTTCCGTGTCAGAGACTGTGCCGGCATGGATTTGAAGATCTGTGCCTGTGTCGATGACATAGACTTTATGATCAATGTGCCTGTTCTGAAAGGCCATTGCCAGACAAAGATTACCTGCGCCCTGAAAAACATGAAGGGCTTGATTCCCAACACGGAGAAGAGACATTTCCACTCCATGGGACTTCATAAACCCATCGCCCACTTGTCCGCCGGGATCCGCCAGGATTTTATCCTTGTGGACCATATATGCGGTGACCTGGATTTTGAAGACGGGGGTAATCCGGTGGTTAGAAACTGTATTATGGCGGCCAGAGACCCTGTCCTGGTGGACACCATGGTATGCCATCTACTGCATATTGATCCTGCCCAGGTTCCATATATTGGTATGGCCGCAGATCTTGGCAGCGGCAGTATGGACTTTGATCCATCTCTGGTCCGTACCCTGGGCGAGGCAGGAAAAGAGGACCTGCCCAGGGAGAGGAAGATCGTGGAACTTCAGGATGCGGTGGAAGAGGTGGAATCCTGTTCGGCCTGCTATGGCTATCTGATCCCGGCCCTGCAGATGCTGAAAGAGGAAGGTTTACTGGACCGGCTGCCTGGAAAGATTGCCATAGGCCAGGGCTGGCGGGGTAAGACCGGCAGTATAGGGGTAGGAAACTGTACGTCAGGTTTTGATTTCTGTATCAAGGGCTGTCCTCCCCTGGAGACCCAGATTTATGAGGAACTAAAGACCTTGATTGTGAGTCTGGAAAAATAAGGAAGGAATAATAAGCCAGGAAAAACAAGGCAGAAAAAACAATCCAGGAATAATAAACCTGGAATAAAAACCAGTAATAATAAACCAGGAAAAATAACCAGGAAATCAAGTTTTTTTGTATTGTTCATGGAAGCAGCGGATCATTTCCAGGTTGTAATCCACCTGGATGCCCTTGTGGATCAATTCCAGGTCAAAACAGGTTCCGGCAAGGGACTCTCCATCTATGTTCGCCTTGACCAGCCGGTCGCTGGAGATCTGCAGCCGGTCCGTCCGGATCATATGCAGGGCAGGATTCTTCAGGTGGCCGGCCTTCTTCATGGATAAGATCATGGCAGCCATCCTGGGCCTGGATATTTTATCAACAAGGTAGACCTCCATATGGCCATCATTAAGCTGACTTCTTGGGGATACTTTATAGCCGCCCCCATAATAGCGGCCATTGGCAGCCACAAGGGTGGTAAAAGTTTTTTCAACAGTATTTTCATCCCACTGTACCTTTAGCCTTCTTCCTTCCTTGTAAGAGAAAAAGTGGTAAAGGACACCGGCATGGTAGCGCAGGGGGCGGGGGATAAGCCGGTTATGGATGAAATGATCATCATTGGCGATATCGGCGTCGATGCCAAAGCAGGCAGTGTTTATGAAATAGCGGTCGTTGATCCGTATGACGTCAAGGGCCTGTATCCCTGGAAGCAGTGTATCCCGGCAGACATGAAAGAAGTCATTCCCTGTACCGATAGGGATAAAGGAGAGGATATTCCTTGTACCCATTAAATGGTTAAGAAGGATATTCACTGAACCGTCACCGCCAACAGCAGTAATGACGTAGTCCGTCTCTCTGTATTGGTCCATGGAAAGGGCCGCAGCCTCAGGACTTTCATTGATATGAAAGGCATAGTCCCGCCGGAGTCTTTCAGATGCCTGACCCAGAGCCTGGATGAGTCTTGACCAGTTTTTTTTATGTTGAAAACGGTTGATAATATATATGTATTTCATAGAATAGTAAGAGTCCAGTCTGAAATTAAAATGAAGGAACGTTTATATTTTAATTCTCTTTGGCCTCTTTGTCCAGGGTATCTGCTTTTGATCTTTCATAGCCTGTTATGTACTAAAAAAGTAGTTCTTGCAGATGCTTTAATCTGGTAAAATATAAGTAAAGCTTAGCTGAAAAAAATAACCCTGCAGCATCAGAAAATTTAAGGACCGGATTGCTTTATCTGCTGATCCGGTCCTTTTCTCTTAAACTTTCTCTTTAATTCTTTCTTGGATTTTCTTTTAAATATTTTCTTAATCATATCTTCTTATGGGCGGGTAAACCGGATTTTTAATTATACAGGTAATTGCCGTTTACCCAGCCGTAACAGTCATAATCAGGGGAGTAAACCTTTACATAGTCTCCGCTCCAGTGGCTGGTCACGATTACCACGTCTCCATTGTAGAGTCTGCCGATGATATTGCTGTCAGAGTAGGAAGGCCTGCTTCTCAGGGCCAGGTAGTTTTTGGTACCTCTGACGGTGGCCATATTTTCATGGTCGTAGTCGTCTTCGATATCCCAGGATTCATTATAATCGTCGTAACCATCGTAATCGTCGTAGTCGTCATCGATGTCCCAGGACTCGGCCATGATGGGCCTTGCTGCTGCGGATACGGGAAGTGTTGTTCCTGTTGCTGTTCCGGTGATTGCTGTTGCTGCCATTGTTAAAAGAATACCCATTGTTGCGATTGCTTTTTTCATTTCCTTTTCCTCCTAATTTCTTCTGAATCCTTCTGATGTATATTCAGATAGTTTTATTTATACTTTGTAGTGATCTGCTTTGTTTTTGTTTACATGCATATCTTACCATGGCATATATCACACAAGTATCACACAGGAATCTAAATAATTTAGGAAAATAATTATAGGAAAATAAGGGAAAATGAACTGTCTGGGAAAGCTTTTTACGAAGATGAGAATAAGAGGAAATGAATTGTCCTGAAAAGCTTTTTACAGAGATGAAAATACCGGTATTTGTGCTATAATTTATAGGGGAAAAAATATGAATCGTCTTCCAGGTTAGAAGCCGGGGACGAAAATCTTTTGTAGGAGGGGAAGCTAACATGACGGTAGAAGAAGCCCGGCAGATCCAGAGAGACTTCTATGAGATCTCAGTGCCTTCGGAGGAGGATATCTTCCTCTACACAGAGGCCATGGAATATCTGATTCATGAGGAGAAGAAACCGGAGGATATGCTGACCCTGGGAGGCTGGTATTATGGGCAGAAGGACTTTGACCTGGCTCTTAAGTACTATGAGATGGCGTCGGTCTACGATATTGACGAGGCCGATGAGTGTCTGGGTTATATCTGGTATTACGGCCGGACCGGTCAGAGGGATTTCGAAAAAGCTTTCAATTACTATTCCCGGTCCATGGCCCGGGGTAACCTGGTCTCCACCTACAAGCTGGCAGACATGTATAAAAACGGCTATTATGTGGAAAAGGATTATGATAAATATAAGGAAATGATCGAGGACCTCTATCCAAAGATAGAGAAGACCCAGTACTTGTTTGAGCCATTGTCGGAGATATTTACCAGGCTGGCCCGGATCCGCAGGGAGGAGGGGAAGCTCGATGAGGCGGCAGACCTTTTTCTGCGGGCCAAGGATTTTCTGGCCCAGCGGATCAGTTACAATGCATTTTTCGGCAATTTAAATATTATGAAATGGCTGATCGATGACCTCTATGAGATTCTGGAATTTGACCCGGAGTTTGTGGATTTCTATGACCTGTTTTATGTCCTGAAGACGCCTGCCAGGGTCAGCTTTTATTACAAGGACAGGAAGCAGAATTTAGAATCCCTCATGGAGGGAGGGGCCTGTGTCGTACATTTTAATGACAAATGGTACCATGACCGGGATGAGTTTTTTAGTAAGGCAGTGATTGATGATAAGAAACTGACAGATATATATGATGACCTTTATGGATTTGAGGTGATCAGAATTGAAGGAGATTATTAAAGTTAAAAATGCGGATTACAGCCGCTATGAAGAGCTGCTCCTCAGAAGGGACCGGCTTCGCAAGGAGGCCGGCATATTGCAGGGACTCTACATCAGGGAGTTCGGAGACCTGATGCTGGAAATCTTTGAAAAGCAGGTAGAGTGCATCAGGAAGAAAAAACTGATTGCCAATTACCAGATGGCTTTAAACCATGGAGGCATCATCGACCAGGCAGAGGTAGACCGGTTGCTGAAAGAGGAGATGGAGGACTATCAGAGACAGCTTGAGGAGATGGTGGCTGAGAATGAGGCTGCCAAAAAGGCTGGGGAGGTCAGTACTCTCAAGCTGACCAAGATTAAAAAAATCTACCGGCGGCTGGCCAAACAGCTGCATCCGGACATCAACCCTAAAACCATGGAGATCCCTGAACTTTTTGCCCTTTGGAATGCCATAACAACGGCCTATAACTGCAATAATCTGGAGGACCTGGAAGAGGCGGAGGTCCTGGTCGGCCAGGCCTTAGAAAGAATCGGCCTGGGCTACAGTGAGATTGAGATCCCTGACCTGGACCAGAAGCTTCTTGAGGTGGAAGCCGACATCAGGAGGATCCGGGAGACTGATCCCTACCAGTATAAATATCTCCTGGAAGATGATGCTGCCAAAAA
>ODAI010872343.1_pt1 | contig 48938 bp, 32 predicted proteins | sample 1539321 | NCBI WGS metagenome assembly ODAI01 (sample SAMN02144231, study PRJEB22623) | gut metagenome | biome: sheep rumen | host: Ovis aries | place: New Zealand
CATCAGCAGGATATTCGCCACCGAAGTGCTCACCTTGTTCATCAGCATGGAGTCGAGCTGTCCGAAGCCCCAGATGATGGCAGCCACCAGTACGGCAGCGCCTCCCAGCGTCAGCAGCATCGTGCGGTTCAGCAGATTGATGCGCTGGAAGATGCTCGTGAAGATGATACCTGCGAGCGTCGAGAAGAATGTAGCCAGCAGGATAGGGATGAAGATGTCAGTAGGCTGGGCAGCGCCCATCTGCGCACGATACACCATAATAGAAATAGGTATCAGCGTCAGTCCCGACGTGTTCAGCACGAGGAACATAATCATCGGGTTCGAGGCCGTCACCTTCAGGTCCTCCGCCTCTGCTTGCAGTCCCTTGCTTTTCAATTCTTCAATTTTTCCATTCTTCAAATCTTGAAGCTGCTCCATCGCCTTCAGACCCAATGGCGTAGCCGCGTTGTCGAGCCCCAGCATGTTGGCTGCGATGTTCATAAAGATAGAGCCCGTCACTGGGTGCCCCTTGGGGATGTCGGGAAACAGCTTGACGAACACGGGACTCAGCAGACGAGCCAGCACGTTCACCACGCCGCCCTTCTCGCCGATCTTCATGATGCCCAGCCAGAGCGCCAAAACGCCCGTCAGTCCCAGTGAGATTTCAAACGCAGTCTTCGACGATGAGAACGTCGAATCCATCATAGCTGGGAACACCTCGAAGTCTCCCAGAAACACCAGTTTCACCAGCGCTATCACAAACGCAATGATGAAAAATCCTACCCAAATCCAATTTAGTACCATACAGAGTGCAAAGGTACGAATAAGTGAGTGAATTTCCAAATTTATTTGGGAAATTCCGAACGGAAGTACCTTCGAACGCAGTTCAAAGTGAGCAATTAATTTTGAATTACACAATAACAACGGGTTCTTTTCACAAAATAAGTGGCACTTATCGCTCAATAAGGGTGCCTTATCTGTCAATAAGTGCCACTTATTCTGTAGGGGGGGGGTAATTTTTGCGGCCTAACTAGGGCGCAAAATTTGCCTCGTTATAAAACAAAAAGAGGTGTCTGCATCGCGCAGACACCTCTTTCATTAATGCTGTTTATTTTATGTATTTGATGTGTAATCAATTGTTCTTTTTCCACCAGAATCCCTTTGTCTCTGTGTCCCAAGTTCCCTGAACAAATTTGTGGAAATTGGTATTCTTGTCTGCAATGCCTGTTCTCTCTGTAACAACTTCAAATGTCTGGTCAACGAGAATCTTGCAAGCAGGCTTTCCTGTTTCAGCTTCGAGCTCAACCCACTTTAATTCACCATTTTCTTCGTATTGTGGCTTGAAAACTGTGATGGGGATTCCCTTGATGGTGCTTCTTATTGCTGCATCAGAACTGAAATCACCACGATATGCATCATACAGAATTGCTGTTTTCTCAGGGTTCCAAGGGTTAGTATTAATTAACGGATATAACCCAGTTTCATCATTAGCTTTTTCTCCAAATGCCGCATGAACTTCTACATCTTTAACTTTCAGTGCGTATTTACCACCAGCTGCACGAAGTATAATCTTTGCTGTAGTTCCTCCTTCATTAGGCTCTACATCGAATACTACGTCGTTAAAGTCAAAGTCAGAACCCTGGCTTGCGCTCAAGTCCTCAGCAATCACGCGGTAGGTAGGAGTTCCATCGCCATATTTATATCCTGGGGTACAGCCGTTGTTGTCTTTAGGAATTGTAATGCTAAAGTTTTCAGCTTTCTTAGCCGTCTTCGCTCCTGAAGTTTGGAAGCCCGACACATCAGTATTGTCAGTAAAGCTAAACTTCACATTATCTCCAAAGGTGTAATATGTACCCTGAGCATTCAGTTCGCCCTGAGGAAAGTGATTGTTGGTGTCAACAAAGATGTTGCCAAAATAAGCAGCAGCGAACTTCGGACTATCAGTTCCCTTTGTAACAGAACCAGCCTGAATGACAGCGTATTCTGTACCATCGCCATAAAAACCATAGCCAGTATCATCATTGTTAGCAAGAAGCTGACCTGTAACCTTCAACAATGCTTTTCCACCCATGTGGAAGTAGTTGTCATCTTTCCATTCGAATGAACCACACTCTACAGCAGCACCGCCATCAAGTACAAAGTTACCATGGTTCATGAAGAACTTACCTGTCACAGTCATATGACAATTGTTGAAAGCAGCAGGATCCTGACAACCTCCAGTAATTTCGAAAGAACCGGTATTGAACTGACCACCGTTCATCCAAGCATTGTTGCCACTATCATTATTAAGTTTTGTCAAACCGCTGATAGTGACCGTACCACCAGCAACATTATAGAATCTGGCGTTTGCATCCAAAGTCATAGATGCGCCTTCCATTGTGCCGAAGTTATCAATCTCACCTTTGGTGTTTCTCAAAGCAATAACACCAGTAGCCTTTACTTTATTCTTATTATACAGGATAGCACCATTCTCAACATGGAGTTCGCCAACATCGATAGTACCTCCTTCGTTTAGCACAGTGTAATCATCCTTAAAATATATTGCTCCACCTTCAACTCTACTTCCTGTGCTCATATAGAGAGCAGCAGTTCCCTTGGTGAAGACAGCACCATTTTCCATTCCACCAGAATTTGTCTCTTGATGCCATACATAGGCTTGGCACTCAGAGAGATCAAGCTTGGCTTTGGGTGCCAAATAGACAGTCAGGTTTTCTCTAACATTATTCAGCTTCAGAGTTGAACCCTGTGTAACGCAGAGGGTCGTACCTTTCTGGTTCTGGCTAAAATATTCATTCAAAGTAATATTACCATCCACATAGATAATCAGATTATCAACATTGCCAACTTGGTTTCCCCCCCCAAATTGCGGATAGGCTTCGTTAATGTAAATTACAGCACCTTCAGGAAATTTGTCGTTTGGATGTTCCTCCGCATAGGTTTTAGCATAAATAGCATCTGCAGGAACCGTGTTGCTATACTTCGTCGGCATTGAGGGACACTGACCATCTTTAAATGTCGGGAAAGTAATACCCTGAACAGCTCTTGTGCCTGCAACTGTTGAAGGACCGAAGCCCCAGTCTACAGTCGGGGCAACCTTACCAAATGCTTTTTCAAACGCGGCATTGTAAACTGCCTTGTCGAGCTCAATCTGCTCCTGAGCGGTACGACCGTTAATCTTCCCGCCACCTTCTTCGCCACCGTAAAAATCGTTGTTGTGCGAGCAACTGGTGAAAGCTACTCCCATCGCTACAGCGGCCATTGCTGTCATCAAATACTTCTTCATATTCAAAATGAATTTAAAATTTGGTTGAATTTATTATTTAATTATCTACAATAGACAACTTTAGGTTGCAAAGATACGAAAAATAGTAATAGCTTAGAATATTTCAGAGTTAATTAAAGTTAAAGCATCTGGAATTGTTTGGAAAATCAATTTCGTAATAGACGGAAACGACTTTATTCTAAAATGGCCCTGATGACGAACACCGTCGACACCTTGATATTCTCTCCATTCAGGATCATGGCACTTTGATCGGATGCACGATACACCAGTTTTGTCTGGATGTCCTTGGTGATGGTGAAGGTGGCTGTCACCTTGTCGCTATCGTGACCCTTGACCTCGTCTAAGAGATTGGATTTGCCATCAGAAAGAGAGACCATCCAGTTTTTCGTTGCATCGGCTGCAATCGACTTGTCTGTATTGATGATCGTTCCTGTCACTGTGATGATGTCGCCCTCTTTCAACATCCCTACGATGCCGTCAATATTGCCAATCGTCATGCCTTTGCTGATGTCGTATCCACTTTCATTGCCCTTGTCTCCGTCTTTGCCGTTGTCATAGAGTGTGGCAATGATCATAGATGAAACAGGGCTAATGGCTTGGAAGGAAGTAGAAGTGCCTTTGACATCGACGGTAACATCTTTGGCTTCGTTGAAAGTATATTCTCTATCGGGATTAGTCCATGTGGCGACAGTCTGGTTGCTCCCCGTCTTGTTGAAATCGCTGTAAGCTTGATCTATTGAACAATTCTCATCAGGCCAAGGAGCCGCATAGACCTTATCAGCAGAAAGTCTCTCAGGCTGCATGGCAATCTTGTGGGGAGCCTCTCCTATTTCTGCCTGAAGGCTTATGACGTGCTTATTATCGAAACGTACCTGAACAGGGATATCAATAACTTTCTCGTAGCCACCAAACAGGTATTTGGATGGCGTTATATCAGGATAGAGAGTTTCGTCGCCTTTGGCGAAATCGTCTATAGTCTTTCTGGTTTTGTCGAACTCATCATCCGGGTCATAGCCGTTGTGATTGTTATTGAGGTTGGCAGCGTCTAATATGATGTGTGTGTCGTATTTCTGAGAATTCTTATCTAATATATTGACCATCATAGATGTACTCGTACCAAAGATGCTATGCACTTCCTCTCCGAAGATTTTGATATCCTTCGTGCTTCCTGCAGCCTGGAGGATAACCCTGGCGTATTTATGCGGTTCTACGGTGACGCCTTCAGGGGAGTTCTTATCCCAACGGAGGTTCAGTTGCTTGGTCTTATAGGGAGCCACTTCTGTCACTTGGCGGAAATCTCCCCATTCACCGTATTCGATGAACTTCTCTTCTCCACCTTCATCTGATCCTCTTGTCTTCGATACGTCTTCGGTATAGTAGTCTGTGGCAGTGCGTGTGGCCTCCCAGATACTGGCCGTAGTCTTCCTGATATAGGTTCTTTCGATGATGGATGCGTCGAATACGGCATCGTTGTAATCGAAGTATTCTTTGCTGTCGTTATAATTGCTTGAGAGGTCTTCACAGAACACGCGCCCCGCATCGGTTACGAAGTCGCGGGCTTCAAAGACATAATCCAGGCGAGGCATGTATTTGTGCTGGATGACAGTCCTTGCAACATATCTTTTTTCTTTGCCGTCAGTGTCGATGAAGGTGTTTAAGTATTCATACGTGGGTGCGTCTTCTCTGATTTTGCTGAAATCATAGCTTCCGATCGTATTGCCTAAAACGTCATCAGTCTCTATATAACCGTCTTGAGCACTTTCGCTTTTGGAGGCAGTGCGCGCAAAACCCCAAGTCTGGCCGCTGGCAATAGTTCCGAAAGCATTCTTAAATGCATTGTCGAACTGCTCCTTTTTCTCAGCCACAACATCAACACCGTATTGCGAGACGTTTTCCACTTCGTGGTGACAACTTGCAATACCCATGCCCATCATCAGAGCTGATATACCCCTCAAGAAATACTTTTTCATTATTAATAATACATATAAGGTACGTAATGACGTAGCTTAATCTACACAATCGATTTTGCTGCAAAATTAAGTAAATTACGCAAAACTTACATCAAGTTTAGTGTTAAAATCTATAAAAGAGAGGAAAAATGTACTCTTTGTGCAATTATTTTTGTAATTTTGGCGCAAATTTGTGAAAGATAGAGTATGAAGCAATTACGTAAAGTTATCATCTTGGCTCTTGTATGTATCGTTGTCGGGCAGATACTGCTGACAAATTCCTCTTGCAAGAAGAGGGAAGTTTTCGACCCTGAAGTCTATGATACAATTTTGACGATAGCATCGCCTGTGGATCAGGTAGATGAAACGCATGACTGGATCATGAGCCGTGAGCGGCCCTATGTTATCACAGCTGACGCTAACGTAAATGCGAAGAAGCTGCAGATTTTGACAGAGGATCCCCTTAAGAGCAATGACGCCGTCGTAGTAAGTGAAGCTCCTATTAGCGATGGCGATTTTGTGACGCTGTATGGCTCTTCTCCTCTCATCAAGGAGAAGCTTTATGCTGCATTGGTAGATGACAAGGGCGCATATACGGTGACAGAGTTTGCGGCTAATGAGATTAATGTTAATTTCGCCAATCCCTTGTACGTCAGTCAGTTCTTGTCGTATGTTCCCCAGCCTCAGGAGTATGTGTTTGGTTATGAGGCAGAGTTCCCTGAGCCGGGAGATTATGATTATAACGATGTCGTCTTGCACATTTCAAAAGAGTGGGTGAGCAGCAATGCCATCCGATTGAATGTGACGTTGGCAGCGGTGGATTCGAAAAGCCAGTTGGCTGCAGCCATAAGACTCATAGGCTATAATTTTGATGATATTGACAGCGTGAAGACTGTTGGAGGTATCACGTTTAACGACAATGTTCCTGGCCAGATTCTAATGGTCGTGAACAAGGACGTTGATCAGTTGTTGGTAAGAGGAAGAAAAAACGAGGCTGTCATTAACCTTTTTGCAGACGCTCATTGGGCCACAGGCGACAATCTGGTGGAAAACTTCGGATTGATCAAGAGAAAAGGCTATAATGTCACAAAAGGATCAGACTCGAATAATCAGGTGATAGTTCCTCGTACTATATCATACCTTATTTATTTTAAAGACGGTTCTCGGCTTAATGAATTTACTCTTGATTCGTTGGATCCGTTTATCATGTTAGCATATCATGGGCCTGTTTGGGAAGTGCATTTGAATGAATACAGAGCTGCTCAGACACTTTTTGAATATTCTGTTGTGGACTTGAAGAGCAAGCATTTACCATGGGCTTTGAAAGTACCAACGGGGCAATATCGCCATCCGTTGAAGGGTGTCAACATCGGATTTTACATCAAGGATTCGAAAGCGTTATATGGTGCCTATTCTGAATTAGGCCATGCTTTTGGTACCTGGTCAACGGATAAGACCAAGGCTGCAGACTGGTATCTTTTCCCCAATGTGAACAGCGTCTTTTAGCATTACCATTTCACCACTCTACTGGCATCAGCATTGGAACTGAGGTACCAATCTGGAGCAGCAGTCATGTTATTCCCCCAAGTATTGAAGAGTGGGTAGGCTAATGCTATGTTCATCTTGTTTGAGGGCCAAAGCCATTTGCCTGCATTGTCGCCACTGACAACAATATAGGTGGGTGCGTTCTCTATGATATGATCTGCTCCAGAGAACCTGTAGTCCAAATTGTTTTTGTCGACAATGTAAAGTGAGAAGTTCTGCTTGTCAAGCTGGAAATTGGGAGACGTGAAAGTCAGGGTGTCAAGTTCGTTAAAGTAATGGTCGAAATTTGAAATATTGGCAGTTGTAGTTGTTCCCAAGACAATATGGAGCTCCTTTCCAAAATCTTTGGCTTCAGCACCTTCTTGCTTGAGTTGAACTTTCGTATAAAGAGTCGTTCCTATTGCCACAGCCTCAGCAATGGATGTAAATGTTCCATCGTTATTATCAGTTGGTGTGGCTAAGCGTATGATGACATCGTTATAACTGAAATCATGAGTGTTGTCAGCCAACTCGAATGCATAATAAATATAATTTGGATCAGGTTCGTTCTCAAAGCTTTTCTGGAATGTAGCCTGATACGTGGAAGAGCTTGATCCATCAGCGCTGTAGGAAGGCCCTAATGAGTAGGTGCATGTTTGGCGACTTATGTTGACGCTTGAATCATGGGGTGTTGTCGCCCCTGTCCATAAGAAATTGTTTTTGTTGTTATCAAGGAGCCAATGATAGTTCACAGGATTAATGACTTTACCTGCGTAGCCATTGAACCAATCGTAAAGCAGTTGAACAGAAGGAGTGCCTGAAGCCGTTGGTGACAAATATCCCATACCATAATATTGAGCTTCACCTCCCCAAACTTGAAGGATGCCCTTGTCGAAGATCGTCGGATAATCTTCTGGAAGAACCAACTCCACATGATCAAGCATATAAGTGGCAGGAACACCTTCTGTCGTGGCACAGTGACTGCATCTGTTGATCTTGAAAATGGCATTTGATATGTAGCCACTGCCAGAGGGTCCCCAAACGCCGTAATTGTTTACGTCTAAGTTGCCATTGCAATTTACATAGCTCTGGTTTCCCATATAAAGGACTTCGTTACCATTGCCTTCGAGCGTAAGAGAGCCACACTCCATATATGCTCCATCATCCATTTTTGAACTACTATTGAGCACAATATTGCCTGATGCTTGTATATGGGCCGCATTTTGAACGGACAATGAACTTCCGCCAATTTGGGAGAGATAAATATATCCATGATTAATTAATGTATTTTGGACTCCGTTATTACTTGTTTCTCCCATAATACTGGTCTTGGAGTTCTCTATTTGTCCGATAGTGCCATCGTTGTACAACATGCCGCCTTTGATCGTCACCTCATTAGTGGAGATTGTTCCAGAGTTATGATGATTGTCTGTTTTGCAGGAGAGTTCAAGGCTGCCTGGTCCTGAAATCTCACCACCAGGCAAGACGTAAATGATGCCTGGGGCTCCTCCACTAACCGACTCGGTAGTGAGCTTAAACCCTTCAGGTATCACAATCTTACCACCATCTCCCACAACGAGCACATTACCATTGACGAACTGTTGGTCGAAGGTAAGTGTCCAAGTTCCTGTGACATAGACAGAGAGATTGTTGCGAGTTGTCAGATAAGGTAGGAAACCTTTAAAATCTGAGCTAATCTTGAGGTGCGCTTCTGTCGTTTCACCATATTCGGGATTAAAGTCGCTTACTTCTATCAGGTTTCCTGAAATGTATTTCGTAGTGTTGGGCATTCTTTGAGTAGGTACACTCCAATTATTGCCTGAAGTGGCAGAACGAGAAGTAGCGGCATTGTTCCCAAAATGTATTTTTGAACCAGAAGCCTCGGCTATAAAAGGCTTACATACTGCGTGACCAGCGTCATCGTAACAAGCAGCATAGAGAAGACCTACTTGGGTTGGCTTTATGACGCAAATGGTCTTAGTTTCTCCTGGGGATAATCTGGCCATCCCTATATAGGCGGCATTATTATCGATGAGTGGTGGAGTCTGATAGATATAAACTGTACGAGATTGATTGCTGCCATAGTCTATGCTTACTTCTACAGGGATACTTGCCACTGTACTCCAATCCTGCAGCGGATTGATACTTTTATCACCCATAACAACGGCTTTAAAGTTCAGCCCGAAATCATCTTCTTGTGCAGTATCTCCAAAATTTCTCTTCGTGCAGCTGGTTGCGATGAAACAAACAAAAAAGGCAACCATGATTCCAATGAAGCACTTCTTTCTCATCATAAAGCGGAATGGATTAAAGTAGTAGTGGACCAGCCTGGGCTTGAACCAGGGACCTCCAGATTATGAGTCTGTTGCTCTAACCAACTGAGCTACAAGTCCAAAAATAGATTACCGATGGAATCAAACCATCTTCTGTTATATTTAAACTTAATAACCTGTCGTGTGCGCTTCACCACACCTGAGTAATCTATTTAGAGCCGGAAGTCAGATTCGAACTGACGCGTCCTTACGGATCATGATTACAAGTCAAGTGGAGTCGACCGCTGTCCCATTCCGGCATTTAAAATGATATGGAAATTCTGTTTATTAGTAATTGGAGGGACTATAAATAGTCCGCTTGATTATCCTTAACAGGTCCTGATGTTTTCATACTAATTATATTTACTGAACTATACCGCTAAGGTGCTTGGCATCTCATTGGCAGTGGTTTTTCACCTAACCTCTTCCAGTATCAATGTTGAATTTATTTTGTTGTCCCAATAAGTCAAAGATCGTTTTGATATTTTAATATAGTTCAAAAAATCAAGAATTTCAAAAATTAATGATTTTTTTAAAAAATATTTTTTGTTGTACCGGTCAGAATTGAACTGACTGTGGCAGAGGTTAGGAGCGACCTACCATCTCTTTTCATTCCACGCCTTATATCTCCAATCCATAAAGGATTCTTCAGTACAATTGTTGGGCTACCAGGATTCGAACCTGAACTACAAGGACCAAAATCTTGTGTACTGCCATTATACGATAGCCCAATTTATTTTTTATCAAAGAACGATTGTAATTTTGAATTACGTATTTAATATAGTTTCAATTTTCAAAGAATTCAAATAATCAATAAATTTTTAATTGTTTCCAATTTTATTATAACAAAAATGGTAGATTGGATTTCTCCTTTCTACCACTTGCGATTATATATTGAGTTGTAATAAATGAATGTTTATGATATCTTAACTAATATGTTTTCGCAAGTGGCGTTTGTATATACGCATCTTGTAACCAATCATTGACTAATGGTTGATTAACTAATATAGATTTATTATATGTATACGTATAAAGCATTTGCGATATTTAATAGTTTTATTAATTAATAATAAACATTTTTTTAAAAAATAGTCTGATTTTTATATTAATTTCAAAAAAAATTGTTTATTTTGGATATTGGAAAAATTAGATATTAAATTACATTGAATAGATTTAATAGATTTGTCAAATTGATATATAATAGAACCATCTTCATTTAATATTTTATGACAATCAACCATTTCAGATTCATCAAAATTTTGAAATATCCATTTATTTGTTTCCGTCAATCCCCTAAAATAATATACATAAGTATTATCGTGATCTTGATATAAAGATACAAATGCAGGAAAAAGTATGTTTTCTTTTAATTGTTCCATATATTAATATAGACAAAAAAGAAGACCAAATTTTAAAAATGGTCTTCTTATTTTATATAATATTAAATTATTTATTATCAATTTGTTTAATCAGATCCTGGGATAATTGTACTACCAGAATCTTCTGTACCGGTTGGCTCAGTTGTTCCTGTTGGTTCTTCTGTACCAGTTGGTTCTTCTGTACCAGTTGGCTCTTCTGTACCAGTTGGCTCAGTTGTTCCTGTTGGCTTTTCTGTACCAGTTGGCTCAGTTGTTCCTGTTGGCTCTTCAGTTCCAGTTGGTTCAGTAGTTCCTGTTGGCTCTTCTGTACCAGTTGGTTCAGTTGTTCCAGTTGGTTCAGTAGTTCCTGTTGGTTCAGTAGTTCCTGTTGGCTCAGTTGTTCCGGTTGATTCCTCTTCTATATCAAGATAAGCTCCAGCTGGAATATACCAATCTGCATGTTCATCTTCCATCATTTCTTGAGTAGCATGTACTAAACCAGTAACTTTCTTAAAAAGATCTAATTGATCATCACCTGTAATAGATTTAGCTTTAGCCGCTTTATTTAATAATTCAGTATTCATTATAAATATAATAAAATATATTTGTTTAAATTGATTTGACAATTATATATATATTTAATAATAAAAATATCTTATTTAAAATTAAATATGATTCATTTGAATAATGTTGATTGGCATGCAACTGATAGATGTAATTTGAGATGTGTTTCTTGTGGACATATGTGTTCATTAGTTGACCATCTTCATGAAGAATTTGATAGAACAGTTGAGCAGGCAAATGAAGATTTTAAGATTTTATATAAAGTAACTAACAATGGGGAATATTTAGATAGTTTAATGATAACTGGTGGTGAATGTACTTTAAATAAAAATTTACCAGAAATTTTAGATGTAGCTTATCAATATTTTCCTAATAAAATAAAAATTTGGAGTAATTGTATTAATTTGTCTTTATATACAGAAGAATTAATTGAACGACTAATTAAATATAATATTCAAGTGAATTTCACATTATATATTGTTGAACGGAAAAATATTATTGAGCAATTTTTCCAATCACATCATATCAATTATAATATTTATATGAAAAAATTTTCTGATAATAATGATAACCAAACGGAATTTTTTGATAAGTTTTTTACTATAGATGAAATTCCAAATAATAAAAATTATAATTGGTGTGATTCAAAATTTAATTGTTGTCAATTAGTAAATAAAAAATTATATATATGTCAATATATGGCATTTTTACCATATTTGTTTGAGTATTATAAAGATCAAAATTATTCCAAATTAATTGAATATACAAATTCATCCAAATATATTGATTTAGAAAAGGTTCAAGATTATAAAGAAATTGAAGAATATATCATAAATTATAATGAACCAATTTGCCAACATTGTATTGATAAATGGATGGTTAGTGATGATTATGATAATAAAATAAAATATAGAATTCAAAAATGGAGACCATCAAAAAAGAATATTTCAGAATGGATAATTAATAATATTGAAGAAATTTATAAAAAAACTTAAAAAATATTTAATTTTTTTTAAATTATATTAAATTATAATAATATATTAATTTTAATATTATCTCAAAAATATTAAAATGCATATCGAAGTCATTAAATTAATAAATATATAGATATGCTTTATTAATAAAGTGAGAAGAAAAAAGGAAGTATTATCGAAAACATCAATTACAAAGATTAATCAATTTATTGAATCCATTAAAGATATTATTACAGATGATTTTATTGTACAATTTAATAAAGTTATACAATTTGATGTGAAAAATATTAAAGATTGTAAAGAATCTTCAATTGTTGAGTTTTATATTAAATTTTGTAAAGATTTATTATTAGAGTTTCCAGAACCTAATGATGAATTTTGGAAAAAATTAAAATCTTTAGTTCGACATGAATTAGTGAAGATTTTTGTATCTAATGAATCATTTGATAATAATATTGATATTTATTTTAATGAAGTAAAAAAAGAATATATTCTTCATCCAATGAATGAAAGTGAAGAATTAGAGTTTTTACCAGAAAATAAAGATATATTTATCAAGAATAATTTAAAACTTGTAATTGATTGTGCAAAGAGGTATAGAGGATTAGGATTACCATTTGAAGATTTGATTCAAACAGGAAATTTAGGATTAATGATTGCTTATGATAAATTTGATACCGATAGGGCTAATTTACAGCATAATATTATCAAATCTATCATTAATTCAAAAAATGATGAATTTTCATATAATGAGGCATCAAATATTATTAAAGAAAATTTTAAATATACTAAATTATTAGAATCAACCTTGATGAAGATTCCTAAAGAAGGATTTGAAAATAAAGAAAAATTTCAAGAATGGGTATATAGTAATATTAAGAAAGCATCATTTTCATCAATTGGATTTTCATGGATTAGAGCAACTATTACATCATCATTAGGAAAATTAGTTAATTTAGTACATATTCCAAAGACAGCTTTAGATAAAGGATATAAACAACCTAATGTAATTAAGTTAGATTCTATCAATCCACATACTGATGACAATTATTCAGATAATATCATCAATGAATATTATAATAGTGATGAATTTTTAGTGGAAGATGATTCAATGGAACAAATAGAACGTAAAAATATGTTTAAAGATTTATTGAGTAATATATTAATAAAGATGAATCCATTAGATGTTCGAATTATCAAGAAACGATTTGGAATAGATTATCCATTTGAGATGTCAATACAAGAAATTAGTGAAAATGAAGGAATTTCTATTAATAAAGTCAAAAATTCAATTAACAACAGTTTAGAGTTTATATCAAAAAATATCAATCCGGATGATCGGAGTACATTGATAGAACTATTAAAATAAATAAGTTTAAAATATGAGTAATGTAATTAAGCAATATGGATTTATTAAGTATTTATTAGATAATGGAGCTGAGATAGCACCATTAGAAAATAATTATAATCAAGATAATACTTTATCTTCAATGAATCCTTCAATTTGGATTAAAGATGGAATTGGATATATTAACATTCGTGCTGTTAATTATAATCTTTTTAATTCCAGATATCGTGAATATACTCAAGATGATCAACCAATAGCATATGTTTGCAAAGAAGAACAAGAATTGAAAACCGAAAATTATTTTGGAACAATTGATTTAAATACATTAGAAATCCAAAGTATTTCTAAAGTAAAAATGTTAGAATTACATCAACCACAATGGTATTTTACCGGATTAGAAGATGCCAGAATTGTATATTGGGATGATGATATTTATCTATGTGGAGTACGTAGAGATATTAAAGATAATGGAGAAGGTAGAATGGAACTATCTAAAATCCAAAATGTTGATAATGAATGGGTTGAAGTTGAACGGATAAGAATTCCAGCTGCTGGTGATGATACTGCATATTTAGAGAAAAATTGGATGCCATTTATTGATAAACCATATACTTGGATTAAGTGGTCTTCCCCATTAGAATATTGTTCATATGATTTAGATAACAAACAATTAAATATATGGTTCAATGGTAATTTCTACCAATGTTATCGGGGTGACTCACATGTAGTTCATATAGGACAATATTATTATTGTTTTGTTCATGATACTATTACTAAGCAATTAAATCCAGATACTAATGCCAGAATGTGTTATTATTGGCATTATATATTGAGGATTAATGAAGATTTATCACCAAATGGAATATTTGGCCCATTCGCTTATGATAATAGATGTAATGTAGAATTTGGTTGTGGTTTAGCTATTGACAATGGAAAATGTTATTTAACTTATGCAGAGAATGATGCCGCTGCATATATTATTAAGTTTGATCAAGATTTACTTATAAATTTACCATATAATACTTTATAATGACAACATATATATCTAACAATCCAGAATTACGACAAGCAATCAAAGACTTGTATAATCATAAAATACAACCATATGAATTAGCTGATATATATTATAAGAATCAGTTATATAGTGCGGCATCAACTTATTATAATTGGGAAATATATGATTTACATAATTGTCTTAAGATAGATTTTCAAAAAAAATCTTATTGTTTTCTTCAATTAGCTAAATGTTATTACAATCAACAAAAAGACCATCATTTTAGTAATTGGCAATTATCTATGATTTACGATATGTGTCAAGAAGCTATTTCATATGATCCACAAAACTACCAAGCAATTTTATTGATAGGTTTATGTCAAATCAAATTAGAAAGATATAAAGAAGCTTATTTTACTTATAATAAATTTATATTGAATTTAGATAAATATACTATTCAAAGGGAAGATTATCATGAGATATATAATTTATTTTTAGTATTTTTTGATTTATGTGAAAAGTTCTATATCATCAAATATGAATATATATATAAGATTATGATGTCTTTTGTATGTAATTGTGAAGAATTGAATAATTTTAATATGATTAACAAATTACATGCAAGATATCAAAATCATTTAAAACAGGTTCAACCAGATGAAATAAATATAATTAAAGGAAATTATTTTTAATAAATATAGTTTAATTTTATGATATGGGTAGACCTTATGAACATAAATATGGAACTAAAGATGATGATAACAAAAAATCAATAATTGATGATTTATTTGTAAAATCTGAAATACCTGATAATATTAATGATGTAGATGATGCTTTACAAGTTCCAATATTGACTATTAATCTTGATGAGGTAGACAAGAATACCCAAGAACGAGCAACGGTTATTGCTGAAAAATTGTCTGCTTATTATTTTGATCAAAAATATATTGACAAACATCCATATATTACTAATAAGATTGAACAAGAGATTGATAATATAAGGCGTTTGTTGAAGATGTTATCAGTTAATGAAAAAGCCCAAGATACATTAATTATGTCTATTACAACAAATAGTGGTAAAGGTGCATTATATACTTCATTAACTTCTTTACAAGATTCTATGTTGAAAATGCAATCACAATTAAATCAATTGACTGCTAATCTTGAAAATATATTTAAGGAAATGCAAGATAATTGTGAAAAGACTTTTGAAGAGAAAGATAAAGAATCTTCAGAGGATGGTTCAATGATTGTGAGAGGTTCAAGAGATTTCATTAAAGAAATGACTGAACGAATTGCAAAAAAGAAACAAAATGAGAATAAAATATCTGAATCAATTTCAATCTAAAAGGAATAAGAACTACTAAATTTAGTAGTTCTTTTTTTTATCTTATTATTTTTATTTTTAATTATAGTAAATATTTATGGATATTATATGGCAAATAACATAGAATATGAGAATAAAGATCTTAAATATACTAATTTAATTAAACCACAAGTTGTAACAGGTTTACCATTGTCTCGAGAATTATATCAAGTTGATGAGAATGGTAAATTAAAAGAATATCCAGATCCTTTAATTAATGCGATTGACATCAATTGGGGTGGAGCTACAATTAAAGATACTCCAATCCATACTACCGATGATTTATTGTCTTTGTTAAATACTGGAGATTTTGGTGGAGATACTCCTAATCCAGATGTTCCTGTAATTGACAATAATTCGATTATTGGAATTATGTTAAATGCTATTCGTACTTTACAAAGTGAAGTAGCAAGATTGAGAAATTCATTCAGATTTGGTATTAATTCATATACAGGAGAAAATTTTGGAATGTCTCAAACAGTAGATGAATTACAAAATATTCAAGAAGAAGAACCATTATGGGCTACAGATGAAAGTGAATTGTCTTTTGTTGAAGGATTAGATCTTTCTCAACAAAGTTATCAATACATTACACCTTACGAGAATTATGAATTAATTCCAAATGACAAGATTGCTTATTCAGATACTATTAAGTTTATTGTTCCTGAAGGTTCTGAAGGATTGAATATTTTAGAGGATTTACCAGATCCAAAACAATATGTTTATATTACTTGTTCAACTAAAGATGTTGATATTATATTAAGATCATTACCAGATAAAAATGATGAAATAAAAACTTTACGAATAAAATGTAAAGACTTATTTGAATATCAATATGCTCCAGAGAAATATAATATTTTAGTAATTGTTTCTAAACAAGTACCAAATACTAAAAAAGATGGAACTATTGAATTAGTTAGTCAGAATTTTATTTGGATATCAGTTAGTGAATGGGGAACTGGTACAAGTTTATTTAATGGATATGTATCTGAAGATGGTACTATTGATAAAAAGAATTCTGAAACACCAATAAAGAATAAAGATATTTATAATATTTCAGAAATAGAATTTCATACTACCGATTCTCAAGAATACATATATAAATTAGATGTTTATAGTAAATATCAGGATATGACTACTGAGATAGTTGGTTCTACTCCTACTTATCCAGATGATTATAAATATCGTACAGCGGCAATTACAATACGTTCAATGTCTACTGAAGAATTGATTAAGAAACATATTGTAGAGTTTCAAAATAATGAACTTATATATTGTGAAGCTAATAAAAAACTTTTTATTTATACGAATGGAAATTTAATAAATATAGGAGGTGGAGGAAGTAATTCTAATACCGAAGAAGATATTATGGAAAATTACGAAATACTTAAAGCATTAGAACAACAAGGACTTATTAATATTACATTTATTGATAAAGATCTTGAAGATGAAAAACTATTATATGACTTTAATAATATTAAAGAATATATTCTTTCAGATAAATTTAATATTAATGCAACTTTGAATTCTATTGAAAAAATTAATTTTATCAATGGAGATACTGGTAAAGAATTTAATGTTACAATGAGCCCATATGGTGAATTTAATATTAAAGAAAAAGCAAAATCATCAATGGCCGAATATATCAAAAATACAGATACCGAGACATATGTTGATGCTTTACCAGGAGATTTTAAAAGTGATAGATCCTTTGTATCATTATTAAAAACCTATAAAAAGGGATTAAAAGTTACTGATGATTTAAAATTAAATGCCGATAGAATACAAATTGGAGCGGTTTATGCACCAATGAAGACTGATAAGATTCATGGTTGTACCCATGGATATATTGAGTTAACCAATTCATCAGATGAAGATTTTTATTTAGATGGATGTTATTTACATTATTCATATGTTGATAATGCTAGTACTGAAACCGTTTTAAAAGATGTTGAATATCAATGTTTAGAATTAGATGGATATATTCCAAAGGGAGGAACTTATCTTATTCGTTGTAAACAATATTCTACAATAGATGATCCAAATACTTTTATTAATGTAGCAACATATGATAAAGAATGGTATGTTAATGGAGAATTATTAGATTTAAGTACTTCAAAGAATTGTAGTTTAGGTTTAGCATTAACCTATGGTAATACAGTAAATAATGAAGTGATTAATGCTGGAACTACTTTAGCAATGGATTTACCAACTCAATCTGATGGATATGTATTGAGTGGTGGTGGTTCTTATTTATTAGCTAAAGGTATGATTGATGCTTTTTATCTTGGACAAGATTGGGGAGTTTCTAAAAACCATTGGATTAAAAATGATACACAAGGAATTTTTACAATCAAATCAAATACTATTTATAAAATAACATTTGAATTAGATCCAGCTAAACAAGCTTTTAATTCATGGACTACAAAAGATTCATCTCGTGTACGTTGGCAAAACAGTGCTACTGATTTCCAATTTTTAAATTTAGATCGAGAATTTATTGAATTTCCAAAAACCAGTATTAAAAAACCAGTGGCTGATTATACACCAAAAGCATCATTTGAACATAAAAATGTAATGACGGATAAGACTAAACTAGATAAAACTAAACCAAATGCAATTGTATGTTCATTTGGTATTAATCCATATACAACCAGATGTTTTAACTGGATTTCAAGTGGTTCTTTTGATGAAGCTGTTGTATTAATTAATCCTCATACTAATGATGAGTATATTTTTGAATCATATAAAAATATTTCTACTGAAAATTCATTAAATCCAGAATTTCCTAGAAGAAAAGAATTTAGTGTTAAGGTTAATAATATTGTTTATGGTTCTGGAAATATAGATGAAACAAATGGTGAAAGATTATATAATAAATTACCAGGAAATGATGAACCATATACTTCTCATAAATGTATTATTGATATAGTACAAACTTCGGTTTCAACTCCAGAAACTTGGAATTATTATGTATGTCGATTAAATAAATATGGACAAATTGATCAAAATTATAAGTCAGAGTTAAGATCTTTTACTTTATATCCTCAAAATTATTCTCCAAGAATTTATCAAGTAACAGACCAACAAGGTTTCCATTGGATTGAATATCAAGTTTGGGCAGCTTCAGCTAAAAAACTGAATGAATTGATTATTAAACAACAAACAACAGAAAATATTATGCCAATCATCATAAATACTGGTGATTGTGTTCAATCTGGTGCTAGAATTAATGAATGGTTAGATTATTTTATTGCTGGTGATTATTTATTTAGTCATTATGAACAAATGAATGTTGTTGGTAATAATGATCTTTGTGATACTAATATAAATATTTTAGGAACCGGTGATGATACTGGTAAATCAAATGGATATTTCTTCCATTTATTTAATTGTTATGAAATTCCACAAGATGAATATTGCCCAATTATTAATGATATTTATGTTCCATCATTATATTATATGGATATAAATACTATTAATGGTGCCGAAAGATTGTTATTTATTAATTCCGAGATAACTACTACTAATTGTCGTGATTGGTTTAAATTAACTTATAATGATAAACCAATTAATATATATACTGGATATACTATTGATGGAAGTGATGGAGTATTTTGTGCTTATAATGATACTTCTCATTTATTCTATCCAATTTATGAGATTTTGTGGCAATGGACTAATATTAATAATACATCATTCTTAGCGATTTGTCATGAGATGCCATTCACCGTTATTACTAATAACTGTTTAAGTTGGTCATCAACTAATAATGAGTATTCAAAATATAGAAGTTTATCTGATAAGAGTAAATTAATAGGTTCACATACTAACCAAATTGATGAAAAGGAAAATAGTAAAGGAATGTATTGGTTATCAAGACTATTAGAATATAGAAAAGTAACTTTATGCTTAGGAGGTCATAAACATACTTATGCAAGTACATATCCGGTTAGAGAAAATTATTTATATCAAAAAGATGGACAAACTAAATGGTCATACAAAGATGGTCCAATGGATATGCCACAATCATTAAAGGATGATACTGCAGTTTGGAAAATTGAAATTACTATTTCTACTGATACAAATTCAGAAACAAAAACTATTAATTTAACAAAGTTCCCGATTATCAAACGACAAGAAAGCCATATTGCTTTAGACATTAATCCAGCTAACATATATACATATGATTATGATGGTGAAACAATGCAAATTAAAGTTAGTGCTCAAGGTAAAAGTGCTATTGATAGATTTTATCCATATGTAGATGCTAAATCTGATGATACAAATCCATTTGTTATTTATTTGATGTGTCAAGCAACTGGATATAAATTAACTTCTAATAAAGAATTACCATCGGAATTTCAAAAATTCTCAATGATTATTCCTAAATCATATATTAGTAAAATTAGTGGTAAAACAACAACGGATAAACCAAGTACCGACCAACAAATGCCAATGTTTACTATTGTAGATATTAAAGGTAATAATCTTTATGATATTCAATTAGGACGAATAAATAAGATTTTCAATAGTACACAAAAGTTTACTCAATTAGATTATGATTCTGGTACTAATAATCAAAGAATAGAATATTTGATTATCGCTAAAAATACAATTAATGGATTATGGGCATATTATAATCAAAATGAAAATGCATTTATACAAACAGATATATTTAGAGGTTCAAATGGTAATCCAGTAGTATTCCCAGATCAAACTAAAATTAGTGATAATGAATTTAAATTTACATTAACTGAAGAAAATAAAAAATTAATTATGTACCCAGATTTATTATCGGAAAATAATATTTATTTATTTAAAGTTAGCTCATCAGGAATGTTATCTAAATAATTTATATATGGAAGAATAATTCAAATTATTCTTCCATTTTTATTTTTAATTATATATATTAATTATATCATAAGTATTGATTATGAGTGAAGGATTAAAGTTTAATCAAGATGAATTACTTTTATTAAGTAAATATACTAATTCTGAAAATATCACAGATATATTAAACCATTTTGGAGGAGATATAGATAAATTAAAATCTTATGTCAAATGGTTATATAAATATGGTGGTACTGGTTCAAAAGGTAATGGAAATGGAAATGGTAATAGTGGTGCTAATTGGGCAGTTACTTGTTTAATTGATAATAAATTAAGTGGAGGAACTATTGTATTAAGTCAAAGTGATAATAAACGTTATCCAATTAGTATTTCAATAAATCGTCCAGGTTCTAGTTCATATACATGTTCAATATATAAAGATTCCATTAAAAATAAACCAGAACAAAAATTTACTTTAAATGCCGAGAATATTTCATATGATTTTTCTTTATCAATAACAAAAAATACAGATGTTATAGTTAAAGTCTCTAATAATGATGATATTGATGAAAAAATTATTAATACTAAGTGTATTCTTTTTGCAGATGATATTACATGTGAATTAGTTGATAATAATGAATCAACTATAAATACATCAATGTCTTCAACTATTTTTTATCCAAATTTAAAAAATGGATTTAACTTAAAAATTAACCATAATGTTTATGTTGAAGCAACTAATATTCAATTAAATGTAAATATTAATGGTGGATTGTCTAAGATTGATCCAATTTATATAAATTTAACCGATAAAACAGCATTAAATCCAGAAAATAATAAACCATATACATTAATTGATTTATGGGATATTTTAAATTTACAACTTGGAAATGATGATGTTTATGGAACTTATTCAATATCTGTTAAATTGACTTATAATTTTAATGGTAATAACAAATCAGAAAAATTCTTGAATACCACTATTATCCCTAATGGTTACTATTTGAAAGTTATACCAAAAATTAATAATGCACAAATTTATAGAAATTCACAAGATATTAATGATGAGAATTTATATAAGTTTATTTCAAAAAATATTGTCTTAACAGTTACAACTTATGGTGATATGAGCCGTATACCAATTATTGTTACTAAAGATAATAATACTATTTTAAGTCAAACATTTATTACAAATAACCCAACTGATATAAATATTCAATTAAATAATAGTACTACAATATCTGAACATATTTTACAATTTAATATGTTAGATACGATTTATACTTTTTATATCTATTTAGATAAAGATGATGGAACATTAAAATGGTTTGAGCCATCTATTAATCTTAGTTTATCAAATTATTTTAGAGGAACAGAATATAATTCACCAAATAATTGTATTAGTTTAAATACTATTAAATCTATTAATAGAAATTTTGAAAGTCAAGGATATATTCAATTGAATATGATTGGTGAATCTAATTCTATTAATATTTATGATGATAATATTGAATTATTTGAATCTGATAAAAAGGATTTGTTAATTTCATTCGGTATACAATATAGTGATGTAAATTCAATTGAAAATAATATTATTGATTTGAATTTTGATACTGCTAGTAAGGAAGAATTAGTTACTATTAAACAAAATAAAGTTATTATTGGTACTAATTCATATGAAATATTTATACCTAAAGAAACTAATTTTGATGTTACTCAAAAAACTCAATATCATTTATTAAATATATTACTTAAAAATATTGAATCTAATCCAGATTTAAGAAAATATGAAATGATAATATATATTGATGGATATATTGAGCAAGCTATTTCGACGTATTTTACCACAGATAAAAAATTAAGATTAAATAATATTAAATTATATGAAGGTAATTATTCAATTGATTTATTAGATGTATCATATATAGAATTTGGAGATTCTTCAGTTGGAAATAAATCTATAGATGATATGGATATTGTGCAATATTATTATAAATATCAATATTCAAATGGATTAGTATCTAATGATGAATTATCATATTTTATGTCTCTTAAAGGAATTATGTCTAATTTTAAAGAAGTTGACATAAATGACCAGGGGGTTATTACATCAGTAATTGAAATATCTGGTATAAATAAATTTTCAGATTTACAAGAAACCCTTATAAAAGATTCTTTACCACATAAAATCCCAATATTTATTCTTCATATGAATAATACACAAACTCCTGAAAATTTCTTTTCAAATTATTTTTGTAAAAGTTATAAAGACCGGGATTTAAATAATAGTGGTACTGTTTTAGTTAACACATTTACATATATTGATGAGAATAATATACCATATACATATAATGGTTCATCTGATTTTGAATTACAAGGATCTTCATCTGGACAATTTAAAGGTAAAAACTTTACTATGAAAATCAATACTCCAACTAATATTGTAGATGATGAGAAAAATAAATTTATAACATTATTCACTCCGAATTTCCAAGCTTGTACAAATACTGATCAATCAGATGATAGATATTTGACTTACTTACCAGAAAATATTATGTTATTTAAAGCTGATGCTGTTGACTCAACACATGCTAATAATACATCAGCTGGTTTATTTATCAATAAAAATACTACACCATTTGAAGATTCTAGAAGTGTTCACCATAATGCAAATCAATATATTAGATATGTAAAGAATTGTTTAGTTGGATTCCCTATATTAGTAATTTTAGGTTTAAAAGACTTAAATGATTCAGATAAAATACATTATTATTTTATTGGAATATATAATTGTAACTTAGGTCGTGACTCAGTTCTTAATTTAGGATATTATGATTTAAATGCATTAAATAATTTATATGATATTACTGATGGTACTACAAAGGTTAATCTATTAGATGGAAATCATAATGGATTTGGTGTATATTTAGTTCATAGTCAAGATTATCAACCAGTTAATAATTTATGTGTTGCTGAAATACAAGGAGGTAACCATTATTTTGATTTTTCACAATATCACCCAACAATTTTATTTGAAGATAATGAAGGAGGAGAGGGTATGTTTGGTGATTTCTATCCACAAGTAGAAGATAACCAAAATCAAAAGAATAAAATTCAAATGTTTGTTAGAAATACTTCTTTAGTTGGAGGTTCTTTATTTACTCAATTAAAGAAAAATATGTCTGATTCAATTGATGATCATTATGGATATGATGATGGATATAATGGACACTATTTTGAAAATAATAATCACTGGGTTGCAAAATCTATTGGATCAGTACCTAACTATAAATATCAATTTAATAGATTCAAAACAACATTTACTTTAGATAATGAATTAACCCAAAAAATGCAAAATTTAAGTCAAGATTTTGATTGGCAAAATTCATTAAGACAATTTATTGGAGCATTTACTGAACAAGAAACTGAAGATAACCGAACACTTAAGTCTCATTTATATACTATTCAAGATAATATTAATGATTCTAAAATATCTTATTTATTAGATTATAATAGTTTAGTTGAATACTATACAATTTGTATGGCCTTTGGATTAGTTGACTCAGTTCAAAAGAATCTTAATATTAAATCATTTAAAGAAAATGGTCCATTCTATATAGCTTTTTATGATATGGACACCTCATTTAGTCGTGAAAATGGTGGATCATATATCCCTCCATTTGCATTTAGTGATTATTGGGGAATGGATGGTAATAAGAATTTTATTTATAGAGATTTTTATCCAGATACTGATACAGTTAAAAAGGCAAAAGATTTAGGACTTAATATTATGGATGACCAAGAATTTTCATTAGGTTATGATATTCCAAGTTCATATTTATTTGCAATTGCCAAATATGCAAAGGTATTTTATAAAGAAAATAGTTATGCAAAATATCAAACTAATCCAAATTATCTATGGTATCAATTCCGTCATACAGCAAATAGTCCGTTATCTAATGCTAAGAGTTTTATAAATAATTATTTTGGAATCAATCTTAATAAAATTAATAGATTATTCTTTAATGCTAATTATAGATTCAAATATTTACAACATACTTCTACTGGTTTTGATACTACAAACCTTGGTGCATTCCATGGTCGTGGCTTATATTCATTAGAAGATTGGTTAAATAAACGTTTCCATGTTTTAGATGCTTATTTTAATATTAAGCAAACAGAATCATTTACTAATAATTATACTTATTATAATTTAAGTACTAAAACTTGGGAACCATTAACAAATAATGGAAAAAACATATATGACCCAAAATTTTCTGATATATCAAATCAAAATGTATTTAATTATGATAATAGAGATATTTATTTAGACCAAACTATTTTTTCAACTGGTGTAAGTGAGTTGGATAAATATAGTGTAAAAGGAATAGGTACAATTACTTTTAAAGCCTTAGATTATAGTGCCATGTGTTTAGATTATGGATCTGATGGTACTGAACAATTTATTTGTATTGATAGTTCTAATTTACATTCATTTACCTCTCCACAACAATCAATTGGATCAGTTTCTGTAAAGTTTGGTGGATCAATATCTTGGACTTATGTCAAATCATTAGATACATTAATACCTATCAGTAATATTTTGACAATTAAATCACCATATTTGGAAAATATTAATATATATAGTGGAAGTTTAAAAACATTGTTATTGGAAAACATTCGTTCGGTGAAAGAAATTAATATTACTTCACCAAATGCAACATGTCAATTAACTTTATCTAATTCTGATAGTACAGTAAATCAATATCCAAATTTACGTATTATTAATTTACAAAATTCTAAATGTGGATTATCTGTTAGTGGATTAGATATTACTACAATTAATGCTGCAAGTATCAATGCCCCAGAAAATAGTATATCTGTAGATAATTGTGATAATTTACGTGATTGTAATTTCAATAATGCAAGTTTAAAATCAATTTATCTTTCATCTATTTGGAATAATAATATTACTATTGATAATTCAAATATCGAAAATATTGAAATAATTAATTCTAAGTTTACCAATTCTACTATTAATATTACTAATAATGAAGTTCTTAAGACATTATCATTAACTGGATTTGAAAATATAATTATTAATAATTGTCCTAATTTAAGTTCAATTACATTTAATGAATATTCTTCTTATCACATTAAATCTATTCAACTCATAAACTGTTGTAATTATAATAGAACAGGTAATATTACAATCAAAATTAGTGGACAATCTTCTATACAAGATAATGGAAATATTATTATAGATTTATCACAATGCAAATATTTAGATTCAATTTCATTCTATAATACTAAATATATTTCAAAAGTTATTTTACCAGATAAAGGAACAACTGAAACCCCTATAACTGAAATAACTTTATTACCATTTGCATTTGCTAATACTAATTTATCTTCTATTACTTTTAATAAAGGAGAGAAAGATAATCATTATTTATGTTTAACAAGTAATATAATTGGTGAAGAAATTAATTGTCATACTTTCTATAATTCAAAATTTAACTATGATTCTAGTGATCAATTAGGATTTAATTTTAAAGTTAAAAATCCTAATACATCTTTAGTCTCTATTTTTGAAATACCTAAAACCACTGGTACAGATGTAGTACAAGGAGTAGCATCATTATCTTATAGTGATTTATATGATATTTTAACCAATTTAGAAGGTAAAGAAAATGTTATTTCATTAAAAAGAGCTTTTCTTAGACAAACATCTATTGAATATAAATATGATGGAAATACCCATAAATACTTTAATAATCAAAGTCCAGAAATATCTAAACATTTAAGTTTATCAGAATATGTTAATCTTCAAAATTGTGAAGAAATGCTTTGGGGTACAAATTATAATGTATTAGATAATTATATATTTGGAAATGGTATATCATCTAATGTAAATAAATTATCTATATTAAACATTATTGGTATTAGTTTAGTTTATATTCATAAAGATACACTTCAATATATCAAGAATAAAATTGATCAATTCTTATATAATGTTGATGGTATGGATAATGATAATGTATCTTATTTGACTTACAATAATAAATTTAGTGCATATGATGATGAGAATGGTGTACTTTCAGAAATTAATATCCATGAATTCTTATATGATGATAACAGATCTAATGAAGATTTATATATCACTAAATTAACTGGTATTAATTTTAATAACCATACTATTAATATTAAGAATTTATTTACAAATAAAGAAAATAAGGTTAATAAAATTGTTAATTGTTTTAACAATCTGACACAATCCATATCTGATATGATTGGATATTCTCATTCATTTGGTTTCAATGAAATCGGATTAGTCAATATTAGTGATAATTTAACTTTATATAATTCATTTGTTGGAGTAAGTTTAAATAATGTAGGTAAATTATATGAGGTAATTGATATGGATGAATTAGTGGATATCACTACATTTGTTTCATTTGATACTCAATATGTAAATATTATTAAAAATTTATCTTCTTATAATCAAACAACAACTAATATATTCAATTTCTATAAAAGTTGCCAATATTCTTTAAAAAATAGTAATATCAATCCGGCTCAAGATCCACAATCAAGTTGGTATAAATTCTGGCAAACAATTGTTAATCAATCAACTAATATTAATTATCTATTTAATAAAACAATATTTAAATTTGATTCAAATAGTGATGTTAATACAACAATTGAATTACCAGAATTAACAAATTGGTCTAAAATTAAAAATGCATTTAATTTATTTGCTTCATGTACTGGTGTTATATTAACAAATGATAATACTTATCAAGAATGTGGTATTAGAATTTCAAATAATACTATTAATAAATTAAATATACAAAGTTTATCATACATATTTGAAAATACTACATTCAATGGACAAAATAGTTATCCATTACCAAATGATTTATTTAATGGAATGACATCTATTACTTCTTTGAATTCAATATTTGCAAATACAAAAATTATTGGATCTCATAAAACATATATTGATGAGGATTTTGAAAAGGAAATTTATTATAAATATAGTTTGGATATAAAAGATTTAGATAATAATACAGATCTTCAAAATTATCCAATTATAGAAGATAATATTAACATTAAAAATAATATACATTATGGATATCCAATTATTCCTCCTCATTTATTTGAAAACTTAACAAATTTAGCTGATATTCAAAATATATTTGCTGATTCTGATTTTGAAGGATATTTACCATCTAATTTATTTAATAATTGTCCTTTAACAAAAATAGATAAATGTTTTAATAATTGTAAGATTTTACCTCAATATCTTATTACTATTGGAGCTGGAGTACATAATGATAAAATTTATAAATTATCAGAACAATCAACTAAGATTTATTCACTTTTCCCAGATAATTTTATAAACTTATCTAAAATAAATAGTTTAGATATCTTTAATATTTATTTATATGTATCAAATAATCCAAATCATAGAATTTATTTATTTAATGATAAAACATTTAATGGTAAATCTAATATTGTAAGTTTTAATGTTTCGATTTCAGATAATTCAAATATTATTTCAAAATGGATGCCTAATGATACTAATACCGGATATTTTTATTTAGATGTACCAATATTGACTAAAGATCAACCATTAATCTTTAATATATGTTTTAATTATAATAATTCTAATAATGCTGAAGATTATTCTGAAGGATTAAAATATAATGATAATATGGTTTCATTTAATTCATTAACGTATAATGGAAGTATATTATCTCCAGAAATGGCTGAATTATATTATGGATATTTGTTAGAAAAGGGAACAATGCTTAATGAACAAAATTATTTCACCGGATCTAAAAATCATTATTTAGTTAAATTCTTTAGACAAATTAGACAACCAAATGGAACTGGAATGCCAATTCCACCATATTCTCCATATTTAATATTACCTGGAATTATTCATTATAATTCAATTTCTACTTCAATGTTCCCAACCAAATATATCGGAATGAATTGGGAAGAATTAACTAATACTTATAAGTATTCATATCTTTATATCATAAATAATACTGTATTAAATTTATCTATTGATAATATTGACATTAATATAGATAATATCCAAATTACTCAATCTGATAATCTAATTAATATTCAATTTGGTAATAGTTATACATTTATTTATGAATTAGGTGAAAATGAAGAAATACAAATAGAAGATTTGAAAGTCCAAGCAATAGAAAAATATAAAAAGATTGTTTATTATAATTATTTGTTAATGTTTAATAATTGGAATAAAGGACAAACTAATTCAACTCAGAATGAAAATATCAAAACATCGACAGTTAATCCTTATAGTAATTTGATGATTAACAATAATGGATTAAGAATACTTGTTAAAGCCGATAATGATCAAGATGAATTAAGTTCAAATTATAATTGTGATTTATATTATCGCCCAGGTACGAATATTTTATATATTAATTCAATGAGTGGAGATTAAATTTTCAAAAAAATCTTAAATCTAAATATTATTTATAAAAAATATTATTTTTAAATAATAAAATAGAATAACAAATATATTGTAACAAAGATTATAAATTTATGACAAATAAACATTGCTTAGTTTATGAGACATTAGGAAAAGTTTCAAATCTAACCGTAACAGAAGCTAAAGGCGATGGATTAATGCGTCTGGAAGGTATCTTTGGTGTTTGTGGAATTAAAAATCAGAATAATCGGGTATATGATAAAGAAAATTATCGACAAATGGTGGAGTCTTTACAAAAAACGATTAAAGAATCTGGTTGTCCCGGAGAATTAGAACATCCTAATTCTATGAATATTAATTTAGAGAATGTTTCTCATAAGATTGAAGATATTCAAATGAATGAAGATGGAACAATTACTGGAACAATTGTTTTACTTAATACACCAAAAGGACAAATTGCTCAAGCAATTGTTGAAGGAGGCTTACCACTTTACATTTCTTCACGTGGTGCTGGAACTATCACTAATGAAGGTCGGGTTACTTTATCAACTATTAAAACTTATGATTTAGTTGGAACACCTGGATTTAGTCAGGCCCAATTAAAACTTAAATCTAATCAAACTCTTGAATGTTTAAATGAATCTCTTGATGATGGAAATGTCATGTATGCTATCGTTGAAGGAGATGATGATGATCTTTTAGGTGAAGATCCTGAAAAAGACAATAAAGAGGATGAAAAAGAAAAAGACAAACCTGAAACATCTAAAGAAGATGATAAAGATAAAGAAGAAAAATCATCATCTAAAGAAGATAAAAAGGAAGAAAAACCTAAAAAAGAAGATCAAGAAGATAAAAAAGATAATAAAAATACTAATAAAGTTGATATGGAAGATTTAAAAAAATCTATTGACGAACTTAAGGATCAAGTCACATCATTAGAAGCCGAACTTCATATTGCTAAAGAATCTTTAAATGATATTGAACCAACTAATTACGAAGCTATTGAAAAATGGATTACAAATGAGTTTGGTCCTAAATTTAAAGATGCGGTTCTTACAGAATGCTATAATCAACAAATTGACATGGATTCAATTGAAGAGATAATTGAATCTAAAATTAATGAATCTGTAGAAACTATTGCAAATGGTGTTCAAAACTGGGTATGTGAAGAGTTTGCTCCAGAAGTTCAAAACTGGGTATGTGAAGAGTTTGCTCCAGAAGTTCAAAATTGGGTATGCGAAGAGTTTGCCCCAGAAGTTCAAAACTGGGTATGCGAGGAATTTGCTCCAGAAGTTCAAAATTGGGTATGCGAAGAGTTTGCTCCAGAAGTTCAAAACTGGGTATGCGAAGAGTTTGCTCCAGAAGTTCAAAACTGGGTATGCGAAGAGTTTGCTCCTGTAATTGATAATTGGGTATGTGAAGAGTTTGCCCCTGAACAAATGAATAAGATTAATGAGAATGTTTCAGCTTTTATGGAATCACAAAAAGCTGGCCGTCTTGAAGAAATTGATTCTTTACTTGAAAGTATTTCAGATAATTCAAATAAAGACTTAGAAACTATTGTTAAAGAAAATGCAAATGACATGAAGTATAAAGGTGTATATGTTGTAGAAAATATGCCTACTGAATTACAACCTTCATGGGAAATGCTTTCTGAAGCCCGTCAAAAAGAAATTATTCGCTCATCTAGAATGTATGATTTCACTAAAGAAGGTGTTCTTGAATCATTCTGGTCAAATGTTGATTTTGACAAATCAGATGTAACACCTGTTAATGAAAATGTTTCACCTGTTTCTGATTATCATTCAAGAATAATCAAACAAATGAGACATTTGAGAAATAGTAACTTTTAATTTCAAAAATTTTTATTTTTAATAAATAATATATAAAAAAGAACATAATAAATAAATTTTATTGTTAATAAATAATATGTTAGTAACAGAACAAAACGGTGCACAAATGTGGCGCCAAATGTTAACTGAAAATTTTAATGTAACAGACCAAGACAAATTGAATTGGGTTTCTCAATATGCTTCTATTCACGAAATCCATGAGTCTCAACTTGGTATTAATGCAGGTAACGTATTAAACAATGCTCCTCAAGCAGTAGGTCCTATTTATACTACTCCTCTTAATACTACAGGTATGGGTAATCCTTATGCTCCAGGTACTGTTACAACTCCTGGATTTGATAATCCACAAGTACCTGTTGGTGGTACCGCAAGTTTCTATAACCAATCAGTTGGTAGTGGTGATATTCCTGTATCTACACTTCCTATGGCACTTAACGTTGCTCTTTTAACTATCGGTCTTGAACTTGTACCAGTTATTCCTGCTAAAGGTCCTTGGCACATGCTTTCATATATGGACTTCCCATATGCTGGTGGTAAACTTGGTCGTGTAAATGAAACTTCATTTGATGGTAAAGGTGATGGTAATGAAAACAAACCTATTTATGTTAAGATTACTGGTCTTACTTTAGCTGAAATCAAGAAACTTCGTGAAGCTAAGGTTAAGAAAGGTGATGATGTAACTATTGGTGAACTTGTTGGTAAATTCATTGGTTTCGGTCGTATGGATGGTTGCCCATTAGTAGAAGTTGTTGAAAGTGGTGACAAATCTGTTCGTGAAGCTATTGAAGGTCAAACTTCTCTTACTGTTGGTGCTGGTTCTGCTGCATTTGAAACATTAGAAGACAAATCAGATAAAGCTGGTGTTGACTTCGTTCAAACTTCTGTTGATTTAGCTGATGGTTTTGCTAATTTCCATGTTCAAGCTTCAGATCCTAATAACTTCCGTCGTACAATGACTCGTGCTGAGAATGAGACTGGTACTGGTAACACTATTGGTCTTCGTTTATTCAGTAAATGGATCCAAATGGGTTCTTATGAAGTTACTGGTACTGTAACTCGTCAACAACTTCAAGATCTTCCATTATATGGTGTAGATGCTGTTGGTAAAGTTATGGAAGCTATGCAAAATGAGATTACTCAACACATTAACCAACGTATTGTTGAAAGAGTATTTGCTCTTGGTGTACAAAATGCAGTTCAACAAAAAACTTATCAAGGTGTTGATCTTAACCTTTACATGGGTAAAGCTGCTTCTAAACCATTAAGTGAATTCGGTATTAAAGAATTTGTTGATGCTCGTGGTAATGATCAATTAGTTGCTTGGGGTAATATTGAAAATGCTGAAGTTGTTACTTCTGCTGAGAACTTACATACACGTCAACGTCGTATTATGTCTCGTATCTTAGCTGCTGCTACTGTTATCCAAAACGTTGGTCGTCGTGGTCGTCCATCATGGATTGTTACAAACGGTCAAGTTGCTGCTGCTCTTCAAGATGTTAGTGGTTATGTTGTAGCTCCTATGGTTAATGGATTATCTCAAGATGGTTCAAAAGACCTTTATATGGGTGGTTCTGTAGCCGGTCTTAAGATTTATGTTGATCCTTATATGGATTGGAATGACTGCCGTATTTGTGTTGGTCGTAAAGGTGATGCAAATAGCCCAGGTCTTGTATTCTTACCATATATCCTTGCTGATCAAGTTCAAATCACAGCTGAAGGTACAATGGCTCCTAAGATGCTTCTTAACTCAAGATTCGCTCTTGCAGAACTTGGTTTCTATCCAGAAACAATGTACTATACATTCGCTGTATTCTCAGACTTTGGAATTATCTAAGATATTTAAGCACTTTGCTTCTATATATTTAGATTTAAGACTTGATAAAGTCTATAATCGAAAGAGGAAGATTAAATATCTTCCTCTTTTTTATTTATTCATTTTTAATATTGTTAAATATTTTTATATAATCTTAAAATTTAAAAAATATTATTTTTATATATAAAGTTTGTATTCATTACAAAATAAATAATAAACAATAATAAAAATATAAAATTATATCACATTTAGATTATGGCAATTCCATTACATTTGCAACAATTCAAAGCTGCTGGAATTTATCGTGTGGTTTTTGATAAATCAACTATTGTTAATTATGATACAGAACTTTTAAGACTTGTAGTAGGTTACTCTGAGCAAGGTCCTTTTAATGTACCTGTATATGTCAAAGATCCACAAAGTTTCGTAGCTATGTTTGGTGGTATTAATAAGAAATTAGAAAAACGAGGTGTATTCTTCCATCGTTTAGCAATTCAAATGCTACAAGTATCTCCTTGCCTTGTCTTGAATTTGAAGAAATTTGGTAATGAGCAAGTTGGTGGTGCTACAATTTCAACAGAATTCAATTTACCTACAGATCCAATTGAGACTGTTAAATTGTCGGTAGAAGATATTTATGATACAACTCGTTTCTGGACATTGGATGCTGAAAAATTAAATGGTTTGAGAAGTGTTGAAGGTAAAGTTATGGATCAATATATTAATATTGCTACTACTAATACCAAGAAGACTTCTGCAACAGTATTTATTCGTAAAGCATCTGGTTTGAAAGTTTCACAATATAATATCACTGTTAACGATTGGTATAGTGATAATCCTTCACTTATGCCGGAATTCTTAGAAAAATATCGTAATAGTTTAATTAGTGATTTCTTTGCAGAAATATATGTATTCCGTGGACAGTTTACTCCTAAGCAAGTTTTAGCTTCAGATACATTGAAAGATTTCTTCTTAGTTGAAGATACTGGTGAAGAAGATGATAATGGTAATAAGATTCTTGAGCTTAAGCTTCGTAATAAAGTATATAATGCATATGGTGATCCTGTAGATACTCTTGATATGTTATACCAAGATTCTACAAGTAATGCTATTGGTCATTATGTTGGTTGTTTAATTCCAGAATTCAAGAACAAGAATAATTCATATATGGCATTAGATATTTTATTTAATACTGATATTGATGTACATAACTTGATGATGAGTTTTAACACTGACCTTCTTTATGAATATGAAGATGCTTTGATTGATCTTTCTGGTCGTATGCATATTCCTTCACAAACTGGTTCTGATTCAAAAACCGTCAATAATCCAGGATTAACTCTTGATAAGATTTTCAAAGGTGAAGCTACAACTTCTGTATTAGGTAATGTTGATTCTCCGGTTATTGCTGATGTCATTACAATGAAAACTAATGTAATCAAAGATGGATTTGATGAAGAAGGTAATCCTTGTGAAGTAGGTGTAATTCCATTCAAAGCCGCTCGAAATTATATTGGTGGTACTTTATATGTAAAGAGTGTTAATGAGAATGAGATTAATCTCGAGCAAGTTGGAACTGGTGAACAAATTAGTGTCCAATATGCTAATCTTGAAGATGGTCTTACTACTAAAGAGATAGCAGCAAAGAAATTTGGTGTTAAATTCAAGACTGATGATTACACCGATGGTAACTTTGAGATATTAAATGGTGTAGGTACTGGTTGGGAATATTCAGGTGCTTATACACATGGTGAATATGATGGTGCTCCAAATATTCATAGTGATAATGCCGACAAGACAAATCCTTATGGAGAAAATGATGATTGTCATATTGCAGGTCCAGAACGAGTTATCACAAGTATTACTCGTCTTGAGAACTATGATAATGAAAAATTCCTTCGTACAGATCTTGACAATAACTTGAAAGTGTTCTTCATGGATGTTCAATATGTAACAGAAACTAAATATGTCAACAAGACTGTTGCTGATGGTGATTCTGTATATGGAACTTCTATGTCATTCATTGATTATGCAGACAACAATTGGTCTTGGAAATCTGTTGGATTAATTGATGAGATGGTACCTGAAGAAATGCTTGTTTGTGATGATCCTGATGCATATTATGATCGTTCATTACTTTCAATCTTGAATGTTGGTGATTGCTTAGTTGCTAAGGATGGTATCGTAGATTATAATGAGAATGAGCTTGCTGATGATGAAGATTCATATCTTGATGCAGTATATGTTCAAGATTTAGGTACTCGTTACTATAATGAGAATGATGCTGCTGTTAAAGCTGGTGAAAAGAAAGTTGGTGATTTCTATTTCCATTATGTCAAAGTGAGTGGTCAACCATTAATTTGGCCTGTTGATGAATTACCATCTCAACAATCAAATAAATATCTTGTAAGATTTGATAATCCACTTAATCAAGAAATTGGTACTATGAAGCCTCTTTATCTTGAAGGTTATACTTATGAGATGAGTAAGCCAGATGGTGTTGGTATGTGGGCTAAAGAGAAATGGCAAAAGAATATCCTTTCAACTTTAACTGCATATAAAGGCTTACGTACTGGTCTTCTTAACAAGTCTGAGATTGATTATCGTTATGTTATTGATACATTTGCTTCATTCCCAGACAAGAGTATCAAGAAGGAGTTATCATACTTATGTAAAGAGAAACAATCAGCATTCTGTATTGCTAACTTCCCAGCTGTACGTACATTTGTAAAATGTCCATATGCTTCATTCACTGATAGTAAAGGTGTATTTAACGTTGAATATGTTGTTAAGGGATGTAACAAGAAGAAAGCTTCAAGTGTATCATTCTCATTACCAGATGATACTGAAGGTGCTTCATTCGTAGCATATTACACACCTCTTAAGTTCTCTGATGGATATTTAGATAATATTGTTCCTTCTGCAGGTCTTGTTTCTAACTTGTTCATTGAGAAATATATGACTCGTCAACCTTATTATATTGTTGCCGGTCCTAACTATGGTCGTGTCAATGCTAGTGGTATGGTTGGTCCTGATTATAAGTATTCAATGGATGAACTTCAAATCATTGAGCCATTTGGTGTGAACTGTATGGTTTATCGTCCTAACTTTGGAACATTCATCAATGCTAACCAAACTGCTAAGCAAATTCCATTATCTGCTCTTTCTAAAGTTCATGTTCGTGAGCTTGTTATCTATCTTATGGATGAGGTTGAGAAAGTTCTTCAATCATATCAATGGGAATTCAACAATGCCCGTACACGTGAAGCTATCTTGAGTAGAGCTAATGATATTTGTTCACGTATCATGAGTAATGGTGGTCTCCAAGCATATCTTAATATCATGGATGAATCTAATAATACTCCTGAAATTATTGATAATGAAATGGCTGTTCTTTCTACACATATCGAACCAGGTATGGGTTGTGGTAAGATGGTTCATGAGCTTACATTATATAGAACTGGACAAATGATGTCTTCAATCGCTGAAGCTTAAGAATCTAATTCTTAAGCTTTAGCTCTTTGGAGTTATTTTTAATAAAGAATAAAAAATATAATTTATTATAATCAAATATGGCATTAGAAAATCAAAGAAAAACTGGCCAAACTGTATTATATAAACAAGGTGATCTTCCACAAACTCCTGCGGCAATTACCGATAATCTTCCACATATTCGTTCAGTGAAGTCTGGTATTAATAAGTGGGACCCAGTTCATAAAGCAATTTATGAAGTTTCATTTACTATTCCACCACCACTTCAAGAGATGTTTGTTGGAGATCTTCCAATATTACAACAACAAGTATATTCAGTTCAAGGCTTAGATGCTCTTCAAAAGACAACTGCAGCAAGCACTCAACGTTTCTATGGTGTCGATGTATCATATCTTAACCCTACATTAGATTCAACATATGCAGATATCACTATAGTATTCAACTTGAATCTTCGTAATGTTACAGATAACTTTGTATTGAGAATTTTCCGTGCTTGGGAAAACCTTTCATATGATTTAGCTGATGGTACTCGTTCAATCAAACAAGACTATTGTGCTGCAAGTATGACAATTGCTGAAGGTAATCGTAATGGTGATGTATGGCGTTCATATGAATTTAAAGATGTAATGTTAACTAGTGTAACTGGTCTTGATGATCTTGACTATACATCTAATGATGCTCGTCAATTGACATGTATTTTCCGTTCAGACTATTGGTATGATACTTTGGCTACAGGTAGTGTATAAAGTTAACTTTATATAATATATTATTCATAAATATAAAAGTGATAGCACTAAATTTAGTGTTATCACTTTTGTTTTTAAAATTTTTTATTATTATATAAAAATATTTTACCTCACCAGAATATAAATGACACAAATATTATCTAATTCAAAAAACAATACATATATATCTCCAGAACTTATCGATAAATATATATATTATTCTACTGAAAATCAGGATTCATATTTATACTATATTTTTACAATTAAAAGTATAGATCCAGAATCAAATATATATAAAGTCACATACCATACAAATAAATGCTATCTATTCATGGTTCCAAAATTAAAATCATCTAAAGCATTTATTTATGATAACTACAATACGGTGACTATTAAAAGTAATGAGATATTATACGAAATGAGTTTTTCTGAATATGTGAATATATTTAGAACATTTGTACAAAATGATGGAAAACTAGTATCTGAATTGCCTTCTAAAATTATCCAAGATATTTAATCTGTGGGCGGATAATACCATCAGACTATAAATTATATATTTTTTATATTTAACTTTCCCAGGGCGTATAGAAACAATTCTAGGAGACAAAAAAATGAGAGATATTTATCTCCCATTTTTTTGTTTAGATTGTAATTCAATTTTTTTTAAGTTTAAAGCTATAATTTCTTCTAAAGAAATATTCAAATCGGAAGCCATATTTGAAATATTATTTAATATATCTCCTAAGGATATTGCCACTTTAGCTTTTTCTTCATCAGAGAATCTTCCATTTTCTCCATTGTTTAGTACCTTATATAGTTTATTGCTTAATATACCAACATTACTTGTTAAATCTAATATAACTTGAAAGGGTCCTAATTCCGAATGGTAATCAATATAAGGTCTTATATTATCTTGGTATTCATTAAAATCCATAATATTTAATCAAAAGATATATTTAAAGTATTACATATATTATTAAAATAGTCATTAAATTCTTGATTTTGAACATCAGTTAAATAATAATGTGTAATAGGCTCATTATATGGAGAAATTAATTTATCGGTAAAATAAGCATATAATCCATTATCTTTCATAAATATATATGCTGGTTTAGGCTTGATATTATTTAATGTAGTACAAACTTCATAGAAATTACTGATATTATCTAAAAAATTTTCTGCAGTATATTTAAAAACACTATTTAAAGATTGGATATTATATAATTTAATAAATTCTTGATTAAAACCAATATTAAAAAAATCTTTCCATAATTTTAACTGTCCACTATAATGATATAATATTTTCTTTGGATATAACCAAAACATACTTCCTTGATATATATATTTTGAATTAATATCTTCATATATCTTTTTACATATATTCAAATATACCGGTAATGCACCATAAGCTATATATTTATCATATAATAATTTATTTTCAATATCTTGGATATCATAGAAATTAATAAAATGAATTCCACTTATCCAATCATAGATATTTATTTTATTAATACCCAAATCTGTTTTATTATGTCCAAAAAATAATAATCCATCATATTCATCTAATTTAAGAATAATTTCTTTAAAAAAATAAATACCTTCACGATTTATTGGATCATTTTGTACTATAACAAAATTATAGTTATTTATTAAGTTTAAATAATCACAAATATAATTCTTATAAAAATCTATAAAAGAATTATTATTCAAATCATCAAAAGCTAATATAAATTTAGTTTGATTAAATATATGGATATTTTTCTTGATTAATTCAAGATGTAAGTTAAATGTTTCTTTATATCTTTTATCATTATTATCTTGACAATAAAAAAAGTAAACTAATGTTTTATTCATGTATGTTATAATTTTCTAAATTAATATATTTTAAATTTTTATACAATTCTAATTTTTCATTAATTTTTTCATTTTGAATTATCTGGTTAGTCCAATCAATATATGTTAAATTATCTTGTATACAAATATGTTCAGTTAGACATATACTCATATTTGTTTGAGGAATGTATAATTCTATTGGGGGATAATATAATAATGCTCCATTCCATAAGTTATTCTCAAAAAATAACATAAAATTATCAATTCCATATATTCCATTATATTCAATAATATCAATAAACCATTTCATTGCTATTCTAGATAACGAATAACAATTAGCTCCTTTAACATTAATTTGATAACATGAAGAATTATTAAGATTATATTCTAAAATTGATGAATAATTCACATAATCATAATTATAAGAAGTTTGTATAATAGATTGTATTTTATGAATATCTTTCAACCAATAATTATCATCTTCTAATATCAAAATACGATTATATCCTAATTCATATGCTTCTTTAATTGTCTGATAATGGGTTAATGAAACGTAAATTTCTCGATTACTTAATTGTGGATATTTATTATTTATCACATTATCATTATAATTAACAGAATACTTAATATTGATTGGATCACTAAATCCTATTCTTTCTAATTCAGATAATTGATATTCAAGCTTATCTTTATTTCTAATATAAGTTATAAGATAAATTTGGTCAAAAATATTCTTAATCATATATTTACATTAATAATTTGATATGGATAACATTCCTCTTGATATATTTTCACTTTAGCTAAACCTTGTAAGTATATTTTTTTAGGAGTTACTAAAGGAGAAAAACAATCAATTATATCATATAAAGTATATTTATTTTTCATATCTGATAATCCTAATCCACGTCCGATACTTTGCATATTTACAACCATACTTTTAAATGATTCAAATAAGATTCCATAACAAAGATTAGATAATGTGATACCTGTTGACATACATCCATAACTTCCAACTAATATACAATCATTATTATCCTTTAACATTTGTTTGATTTGATCTCTTTTTTTAGCTGTAACTGAACCTGTTATAATATCAATATGACGGTTTGGAAATCTTTCTTTCAATATATTAAAAATTCGTTTCAAATATTCTGTATGATGACCAAGTATCAATGTATTATTTGGACATTTAGGAAGGATATTATTGCATAGATATTCAATACGTTCATCAAAGAAATGTGTCATCATACGTTCAACAAATAATGAATTAGTAGCAGTATCTGATGCAATATGTTTTCTTAAATAAGTGATATAATGCCATTTTCCTTTTCGTGGATCGTCATATTCATATAAGCATTTATTTTTAATTTCTTGAACCATATATGGGAGTTTCTTCACATATTGTAATTGGTTTTCTGGATTATCTAATTTTATTTTTACATTTTTTCCTTTCTCATTTATAGTAGTTACAAATTCTGAAATTGCATATTCAGCACACTTGATAAATATGTCTTTCTGAATTTGTTCATTCTGGTAAAATAACCGAATTTGTTTAATTTCAACTGGTGATATATATCCAGCATCCATTAATTCTTTAGGTTTGATTTCTTGAATTTTAGCACCTAATAATGAATTAATACAATAATATTCAATAGTTTTTTCTTTAGGTAATGTACCCGTCATACCAAATTTAATCTTTACAGATTTCATAAATGGTTGACTAATAATATTCTTGATTTGTGCCGCACTTGCTCTATGAGTTTCATCAACAAATACACAATCAAACTTATCAAAAAACTTTGGATTATATTTTTTGTTGATTTTTCCTTTTTTTGGTTTCTCAATAAATTTGATTAAAGATTGAAAAGTTCCAACTGTTAAATTTGAAGATTCTACTAATTCACCCTTTGACCAAATACATTCTGTCTTAAAAAACTCTGCATATTCTTGAAAATCATTGTATGCTTGTTTTACTAAATCTATAGAAGGAACAATCATTAATATATTTTTTACCCCTAAATATTCCATAGAATATCTAAATACCATATATGAAATTAATGTTTTTCCAGCTCGAGTTGCTAATTGACTGATAGATCCATACCATTGTAATATTTTATAAGATGCTTCATATTGATATGGACGTGGCTCAATTGTTAAATTCCAAGATTTTACAATTTGTTTAAACTCTTCAAATGTATGTTTTAAATCCCGTTTAAAAAAATGTTGATTTTCTAATAAACCATCAAACTCAATATGATTTGATTTTAGAAAAGAATATATTACTTTCCATAATCCAATAGAGCAATAATATATTTTATCTCCAGTAGGTTGTTTATATTCAAATAAGAAATCTTGAGTAAATGGTATACCTTTATATGTACGTAAATAACATATTGGATCAACTAAATTCATATATTCTTTTAGTTGTCGTAAATGTTTTTCATCGTCTTTATTGTCAAATTTTAAAAATAAATATCTATTATCTTGTTCAGTAAATATAAAATGAATCATAAATTATATAAAGTTTTATCAATTTGATTTTTGAAAACATCATATTGAATATTGTCTTTTTGTATACAAATTCTAGTTTCGGATATATTGATATTAACTGGTAATAAATTAGGTTGAGTTAAATCAATATATACTGGATCTGTATTTTGAGATATATATAAATAAAATTGAAATAGATTATGCTCAAATAATGATGGAGTTAATAAAGAATCATTCATCATATTTGGATAAGTTTCAAGTAGATATATCAAAAATTCCATCCCATGTCTATTAATATAATAAAAATCAGCTAAATAATATGTTTTTATTAATGTTATTGATGGATTATCATTAGTAATATAATCAAAAAGATAGATATCTGAATTAGTTCTATTTTTCAAAAATAAATCTAATTGGTTTTCTATTTCAGAAATATCTTTCAAGAAAACCATATCATCTTCTAAAATACAAATATTATCATAACCTAATTCATAAGCCATTTTTATACATGAATAATGTGCATATTTACATCTATATTGAGGTTTTTGAAGATTTGAACTTTTATAATCTAATAATTCAGAATCTGGTTGATATAAATATGTTACATAATTATATAAACCAATACGTTTAAGTTCTTGGTTTAATTTTTCTCGACGTCCAAAATTAGAACATCTTGATAATACAAATATATGGTCAAAATATTTATTCCAATTAATCATCATAATTTAAATATAATGAATCATAAACTACATCTTTATCTCCAATTCCACGTGATTTTGATTTTAATTTTTTAAATGAACTATGACCGGAATTAATATAAACATGTTGTTTATATAATATTTTAGGAACATCAGCTGTTCGATCTTCATTTCCGGTAAATCCATCATAAGATAATAACCATTTAACTTCTCTCATGTTCATTGTCATTAATACTTTCCAAAATAAATTAGTATCAAACTCATTACAAAAATACATACCAGTTGTATTCTCATATGGTGGATCCATATATATCAAATCTCCAATAGTTGCTTTGTTAATAACATTATTATATGAATCACAATGAAATTCAATATCAACATTATCCATCACATTTCCCCATGAATTGAAAACCTTTTCTAATTCTTCAGGTGTTATGCCAAATCTACCAGCAACATGAAATGGTGCATTGAATTTTCCTTTTGGATTATATCTTACCAATCCATTAAAACTAGTTCTGGTAATCCAATAGAAAATATATGGTCTTTCAGGATCATTCCAATCTAATGAATTAAGTTTATCTCTTTGTTGATAATATAATACTTGACTTTTCTTGACTTGCTCTGATAAATCTGGTGTATTTTCAATATCCGCTAATTTCTTTAATTGATAATGAAGATTTGAATAATATTCTAAAAGTTTTTTCCTAGTTTCTTTATTCTTGAATATATTAAAAACATTAATCAAATCTTGGTTCACATCACAACAAACTATTTTGTTACAAGTTATTTCACCTAAATAAATTCGATTTAATAACTCATGTAATACAGAACCTCCACCTAAAAAACATTCATAATAAGTATTAAATTTCTTTGGAAACTTATCAACTATCTCTGGTGCCTGTTTACGTTTACTTCCCGTCCACTTGATAAATGGTGTCTTACTTATTTTGTTCATTTTAATATGTTTTAATATGTTATAATTAATCCCTTTCTAAAATATGGATATTTTATCTCATTTATGATTGGTAACAAATATCCTTTAGAGAATTCAATATTTTGATAATAATCTTTAAATATATCATATAAGTCATATGCATCATCTTGATTATGATATGTACAAATCATATTTAAAGGTTTATTTGTTATAAAATAATCTTTAATATTCTTAATTAAATCTACTTCTGCTCCTTCAATATCAGCTTTAATACAAATAACATCATTAAAATCTAAATTATGATTAGATAATATATCATTTAATGAATTATCTTTACTAATCATTTCATTAATTACTAAATAATTTGCTCCTAAATTATCTAAAGTATGTGATATTGAATCATTCCATAATGGCTCCGGATCTATACATACAAATAATATATTGGAAATATCATATCTATTTGCCACCAATATTTCAAATATTCCTTCACTAGATCCACAATCAACAATAATATTTTGTTTATTTGGATTTATCTTATCTTTTAATAGATGTAGATAATTATTGTAATTATGTGGTGATTGTTCATGCATTTCAATATTAAAATATAATACTGGAAAATAATAATCATTATTTGGTATATATATTTTTTGATTATACATAATTAAATAATTCCCATAATTATCAGTAAATATAAGTTCAGGATTAACCGATAAATGCCCTACTTCTCTTGAATTACCAAACAATATTTTATTAGATAATATATCAGATGAAAACTTATATGGGTACATTATATCTATAAAATACATAAAATCTAAATTTGGTAACTTAGAATTCAATGAGGATATTTCATATAAATATTCTATATTCTTATAATTATCTAATTCATTTATAATAAAATTGATGGTTTCATAATCATTTTGGAATTCCATATAAAATTTATTACTTAATTTATATTTCCGGATTTTTATACCCTTTATCTATTAATTCAAATTTGTATCTAAAAATTCGATCTGTTTTACATTGATGATTATAGTCATAATATTCATCAAACATTGGACAATATCCGGTATCTTTATGCCTAAATAAACAATTATAACAAATATGTAATTTATCATTAAACCCTAATAATGATTTAGGATCAATCATTATTTTTTTCTTTCGAGGCATTTTAAAAATATTAAAAGAGGATATTAGAAATATCCTCCTTTAATTTATTTAATCTTGTTTTGAACTAACTGATTGGCGGAGTTCCATTTCTTTCATAATTGAATCATGCTTAGTAGCAATATCATATGTTTCTTGTGTAGCTTCCATATATGCTTTTTGTAGAGGCTCAAAGAACTTATTTACAGCAACTACAGCTGCCCACTCATCATATCCTTCAAATTTCAATCCACCTAAAGTACGAAGAATTGAATCTAAATGTGCATATGGAATTTTATTAGAATGCTTCTTTGGATCCCAGAAATCATACATTGCAACCATACCAAGAGTATATTGCCATTGAACACTTTGCTTATTCAAGAACTTACGAATTGCAATAGCAACATTCTCATAATTCTCAGATGGTAAATCAAATTCAAGCTTACCAAGATTCTCACCATTCTTATCAGCTTCAGCAATGATTTCTTGTTCCATTTTCTCAAGTTCTTCTAATGTCTTGTCTTTTAAAGTTTTAACAAACTTTTCTAATTCTTGTTGTTTTGATAATTCTTTAGTCATTTTTAAATATATATATATTTATCATAAGAATACAAAATAAATTAATGTACCAATAATTACATAAATTAATATTTGTATTAATATTTGAGTAAAATATTTTCCAATGTTTTTTCGTGATACAATATCTAAGATAATCAAATAATTATCAGCAATAACCGGGCCAACATGATTAATCTCTAATGAAATATAGTTATATAATTGATTTAAATTAAATAATTCTTGCATTAATAATAATTGACGGTGTAACCAATTTGCTACATATTCATTATTATTTGATAAATTATCATTTAGTTCTATAATTACATTATTAATATTGAAATTTCCTTTAATATCAATTGTCGGGTTTATAATACCATATAATCTTCCTATCCAATCTTTTTGAATATCAACATTAATATATTTTTTTAGCATTTGTTTAAACCCATCACTATAGAAAACTTCACCAATATCATTATAATCTCTAATATATTGAATAATAGATTTAATGAAAAAATAAATTTTTCCAATCAATAACCAAGAAAAAATTTTTTTAAGAATTAAAATTATGAACTTCATAAACTATATTAATATACTTTGAATTTTAGTAATATTCAAATTATATTTATTTTTATATATAAAATAATCATAATTGAGTAAATAATTCAAATTATTTAAATAATTTTAAAACATATATATGAAAACATTATTTACATTTGTCGAGTCAATTAACCAAGAACTAAAAGTTCAACCAAATGCTTTGAATTATATTTCAAAGGAAAATCTTAAAAAATACTTAGAAATTACTGATAAATTCTTATCTGATGATAGTAAGGATATCATTAATTATTTAATTGTTAATAATGATACTTATATATCCGAACTCTCAAATGATAGTGATGAAAATGCATTAGCTGGATTTTATAATACAGGAAATGCTGATACAAATAACCTTAAAGAACTTAAGAAAGCATTATCAAATTTAATTAAAGATGATAAAATATTGGAAGTTCCAGTATTTCAAACTAAAAAACAATTTGATATGATTATGCATGAAGAAGTTTCTCCTGATTATATTTTCTTAAATCTTGAATCTGAAAAGGCTCAAAATGAATTAACTAAGAAATATCAACCACTTCTTCATAAGATTTGTCGTCAATATTTTGGTAAAAGTAATTTTACATATGATGAATTAATGAGTTCGGCATATGAAGGATTTTTATATGCAATGCGTTCATTTGGTAAAAAGAAAAATGATGATGTTGTTTTGGATGGAAATATTGTAAAGTATACCTTTTTACAATATGCAGCTCAAATGGTTAGATTTGCTATATTAGATGCAATTAATCATGAATCAAGAGTTGTACGAATTCCAAAATCTGAAATAAATAAAGTTCGTAAAAATAACGGGCAAATTGCTAAAACCAATTCAATTTCAGGTGATAAACAAGTAGGAATTAATAATAGTGATGATGGTAATAAAACAGTTTTTGATTTTATTGATTCCCAAGAATCTTCAGAATCATCATTGAATAAAAATGATTTGAAAATATTATGGGAAGAAATATATAAAGAAATCAAAAAAGAATTTGGTGAAAAAATATTTAACATTTGGTGTAGTTTTTATGGAATTAATGATTCTGAAAAACTTAAGAATAAAGAATTAGCCAAGAAATATAATATCTCTAATTCATCTATTACATATTACTGCTCAAAAGTTAATACATTCTTGCAACAAAATAAAAAAGTATTTAAGATGCTTCAAGATGTATATGAACTGATGAAAGAATGTTTAAATGAAGAAGATCATTATACTAATAATAATGAACCTTATCATATTAACTTATCTTCAAATATAAATAGTTATGAATAATAATGAAACATTTAATAGATACTATTAATGAAAAATTACAAATAGGAAAAAATTTAAAATTACAGAAAAAAATTCCACAATCTAGAAAAGAACTTAAACAAATTATTGAAGAAAAGTATAATTTAGTTGGTAAAACTGGAAATCTATCATTAGTAGATGTAAATATATCTTATGTAGATAATTTTAATCGAATTTTTTCTGATTGTGATGGAATTACCTCAATTAATATTAGTAATTGGATATTTCCTAAAGATTCTAAAATAGAAATGATGTTTCCAGAATCTATTGAAAAAATTGATATATCTAAAGCTGATTTTTCTAATATATCTAAATTTTCACAAATGTTTGATGGGTGTAAAAATTTAAAGTTTATAAAAGGAATTGAAGATATTGATACTAGTCATGCTACATCAATGGAAGGAATGTTTAATCAATGTTCATCTTTAGAATATTTAGATGTTTCAAAATGGAATATTGGATTATTAAAAAATACTGAATCTATGTTTGAAGGGTGTAAAAATTTAAAAACTGTGAAAGGTATTGAACAATGGGATTTTGATCACCAAATTAGAGCAAATTATAATATGTTTTTTGGATGTAATCTTAAATTAAGAAATATACTTTTATAAATTAATGAAACAAATTATAGATATTATAGAATCAAATTCAGAATCCCAACAAAATGGAAAAATGTGGAGAAAAATCAAACCACATTTAGATCAAATCTTACAAAAATGTGGTTGGCCAAAATCTAAATGGTCACAAGGACAAATGAAAAGTATCGATGAAGATACAACTATATCATTTGAATTAGATGATTATTATTGGGATCCTTATATAAGTAATATTAAATGTAAATTCTATGGAGGTTCAGAAAATACTTTACGTGAATTGAATGGATTAGTAGATTTATATAAAGAAATTCACAAATATGATTGGGAATCTGTTAATAAATAAAAGGAACTTTCAAAATAAGTTCCTTTTTTGTATTTTTAAATATTATTATTTTTAATAAAATATATTTGAAGTTCTATTTTATTTAAATAGAACTTTATTTTTTTACTATTTATGAAAATTTTTAATAAAAGAAATATTTATATTGGTCTTTTTGCTATTCTTTATCTTATTGTTGCTTTTTCTAGTTTTTGGCATGCAACATTTTTCTTTGGTCTTGCTAATAATGTTTGGATGAGTATTATACTTGCATTTGCATTTGAGATTGGTCAAGCCGCAGTTTTATTTAGTTTATTAACATCACCTAAAGATAGAAATCGAATAATGCCTTGGGTATTAATGACTATGTTTACATTAGTTCAAGTTATTGGTAATGTATTTAGTTCATATAAATATCTTATAACTAATTCAGTTGAAAATCTTAGATATTTTAAGGAACCAATATTTATATGGACTGATTTACCTGATAATATGACAACGGTAATTATTACTTATATTATTGGTGCCATTCTTCCTATAACAGCCTTATTACTTACTTCAATGATTACCAATTATTTATCAGATAATGAACAAACAATTCAAGAAAAATCAAATGAAGATAAAAATGAAGATAATAAATCTATTTTAGGTGATTATTCAATATTACAAATGGAAAATCAAGGATTACAAGAAGAAATTAATAAATTAAAAGAACAAATTCATAATCAAAATGTGAAATCTAAATCACAAGAAGAAGAACAACCAGAAGAAGAACAACCAGAAGAAGAACAACCAGAAGAAGAACAACCAGAAGAAGAACAACCAGAAGAAGAACAACAAATTTCAAAACAATCACATTTTATTAATTTATAATATATTTAAAAGTATCTTGAATAAAGATACTTTTTTATTTTATTTTTATTTTTATATAAATCAATAGATATTATTATAGGATTTATCAATGAGTAAAACTTCTATTAATCATGATATTAAATTTGGATTTTCAAATACTAATCAAAATTTAAATGAAACTATTAAAAATTATAATTTATTTTTTGATAATATTAGTGGAAATGAACCAAATATTTTTGTTGAAGGTCAATTAATTACTAAAGTAGGTAATGAAACATTTGCACAAGCAATTAAATCTATAAAAAATACCTTAAGTAGAGGTTCTAAATTATTTTGGGGTAATTCAGCTCCAAATAATATTTCTGGGGTACAAACTGATGATTTATATATTAATACTTCTAATGGTAATGTTTATAGATATACCGGTACTTCGTGGATAATTGCATATAATATAACCGGATCTAATGGTGATTCTGGTAAAGTTGGTATTGTTGGTCTTCAAGGTATTACAGGTGCACAAGGTTTAGTTGGTTCTATCGGTGCTATTGGTGCACAAGGTATTACCGGTGCTCAAGGTGTGACTGGTATACAAGGTCCAACTGGTATACAAGGTAAGACTGGTAGCCAAGGTACAAAGAGTGAATCTCAAGGTATCACTGGTATACAAGGTCTAACTGGTCCTGCTGGTCAAAAAGGTCATTATGGTCCAACTGGTGCTCAAGGTATAACTGGTATACAAGGTCCAACTGGTATACAAGGTAAGACTGGTAGCCAAGGTACA